>Ga0209631_10000003_pt1 | contig 251983 bp, 216 predicted proteins | sample COG_08_FD_184752 | JGI IMG/M metagenome (GOLD analysis project Ga0209631, IMG submission 184752) | Pelagic Microbial community sample from North Sea - COGITO 998_met_08 (SPAdes) (version 2) | ecosystem: Environmental > Aquatic > Marine > Neritic zone/Coastal water | place: Helgoland, sampling...
TGGTAACGGTTAGGCAAAGTTATCTCTAAGATAACTTATACAGCTTTCTCACTTGTTGATTTTTTCGCGTTGAAATTTGATCAACTTTTCCAATTCCTCTTCAAACTCGTTCGACCTTTGTCCTGTTAGCTCTACTTTGCCCTTCATTTTCGAGGTGCTGACTGCTCAGGTCTTGAAGCGCCCGCGGGCGCCCGTCGGCTCACCTCAAATCACCGCATACCGCGCCAATTCCGTGCCTTGATTTTTTCAGTTTGATCCTGCGTAGTTTTGGGAACCACGTATCTTGATCAACCACATGCCACAGCCGATTCCGCCCTTCACTTGTACGTACTCACCGCAAGTGCCTGAGTTGCTTTACGATTTGGGTTGCAGCATCGCGTTATCGACGTACCAAGCAGGTAAATTGGTCATTATTTCGGCGAAAGATCGCCAGTCTTTGAGCCAGTTGCCACGCTCCTTCGAAAAAGCCATGGGGGTCGCCGAAGATCCCCATCAGGACAAGCTGGCGATCGCATTTCGGGATTCCGTCACCGTCTTTCGCAACTCATCGCAGTTGGCTGAATTTTATCCAAAATCGCCTGGAGTCTATGATGCGATGTACATGCCACGGTCTACGTATCACACCGGTCCGTTGGACATTCATGATGTGCATTTTGATGCGGACGGCGGATTGGTTGCTGTGAACACCCTGTTTTCGTGCATCATGCGGGTGGACGAGGCCTACAATTTTACACCGATTTGGACCCCGCCATTCATTGATAAAATGGCCCCGGAGGATCGCTGCCACCTCAATGGATTGGCCATGGAAAACGGAAAACCCCGATACGTAACGGCTTTTAATCAAGGCAATAGTGAACGAAGCTGGCGGGAACGCATCACCGAGACGGGCGTGGTCATGGACGTCGAAACGAACGAGGTGGTTTCGGAGGGATTGGCCATGCCGCACTCACCAATGATTGTGGATGGTGAGCTTTATGTGCTCATGTCCGCTACGGGTGAATTGGTGCGCATTGACCGTTCAACAGGGAAGCGGGAAGTGGTCGCAGCATTGGGTGGTTTTGTGCGCGGCATGTCGCGGTGTGGCGACTACCTCTTCATTGGCGTTTCGAAAATTCGAGAAAAATCCAAGACGTTTGGAAAATTGGCTCATCAGTTTCCGCAAAATGAAGCCGGAATTGTCATCCTACACTTGCCTACAGCGAGCAAAGTGGGGGCCATTCAGTATCGGGCCTCTGTGGAAGAGATTTATGATGTGCACATTCTCAATAACAAACGACGTCCCAACATCATTAACCCGAAAGATGCCATACATTCGGATGGGATTACATTGCCTGGATCAACTTATTGGCGGCAAAACAAAAAAGATTCCGTGAACCATGAATCGTAACATCCAACACTTTGCTCGGAAAAGAAGGCAGCTGGAACTCGCTGTGCAGCGCCTATCTGGACGTATGGCGGAAACCAACGGTCAAGTAACAGCCGACATGCAGCGCCTCATTCAACAAGTCAAGGCGCTTGTAGCAGAGCTGAGTCATGTGTTTTCCAGGGCGTATTTGAGACGCGTGCTAGGAGGGGTGGCGCTTGTCATCGGTTCGGCAACGAGCACGGAGTCCATGGCGCAGTCATTTGCTCCAGCCATCACAAATCCATTTGGTGCCGCAGAGCAAAACAACCAAATGGCATGGATCAATTTTGAATTGGTCGATATGGATGCGGATGGCGATTTGGACATGATGGCGGTGCAATTTCCAACGGATTATTCATATTATAATGCTGTTAATCTGGCCTTCCAAGAAAATACAGGCATACCGGAAGCCGCGGCATTTGGTCCGATCCAAACAGGCAATCCATTGGGGCTCAACCCCCTCATTGTGAACGGATGGGACGTCGTGTATTCCGCCGGAGGATTGGGCATTGATGTAGTGGATTTAGATGGCGATGGTGATTTCGACGTCATCATGGGTGCGCGCTACATTTACGGCTACAACTATTCGCCCTATGCTTATCTCAATGAAAGCAATGTGTTGTTTTGGATGGAAAATGTGGGGACACCCGAAGTTCCGCAGTTGTCAGCGCCATTGGAATTGAATCCTTTTGGGTTTGACTTGGGGGCGCTTTCAGCAGAGGGGGAGACGTACAATTACGACTATGAATTTGTGGACATTGATGGGGATGGGGATTTTGATTTGATTGGAACCACATTAGAATACACGGAAGGTTCCGATGTGTACTTTCATCGATTTTTTTGGTGCGAAAACACGGGTTCTGCGACGAGCCCAGCGTTTGCGCCACTCGAAATGGACCCATTTGGTTTGGTTGCGGAGTCGGGGGCGATGTTGAATATGGGGCTCTCCTTTTCGGTGGAGTCTGCCGATCTCGATGGCGATGGGGACATGGACTTGATTCAAGCCGTGTATTTTGATGCTGAAACGCCCTATTCGGAAGTGCATTTCTTTGAGAACCTGGGGTCTTCAACAGAACCAAACTTTGAATCAGCAGTTGTGAATCCATTTGGTTTGCAAGCAGGCATGTCAGCAGGCGTCCGTTCTGTGGCATTTGGTGACATTGACAACGACGGTGATTTGGACTTCTTCGCCAACGACTTCCTGACGGCCATTTATTCCTACGGAGAATCCTACACGATGGAATTCCAGGAAAACGTCACTCCCGCATCCATTCGTCACAACACCCAATCTCATTCGATTGGCGTATACCCCAACCCCACAGCGGAGTTCATCCGATTGGATATGGGCAGCCTGAAGGTGCTGGATGTCCATGTTTTGGATGCCCAAGGCAAAGAGGTGCTGCACTGCAATCCGCAGGATCGCCAATTGCACGTTGGCCATTTGCCATCAGGCACCTACGTCCTTCGCGCACAAACATCCCAGGGGATGATCAGCAGCCGTTTTGTGATTTTGTGACAACTTCTCATTCGTGTTTAGAGCGTCGCGCTCGCCACCTGCATTGTGGTGATGGTCCCTTGCGTTGGTTGATAGAGAGCGTGTGCTGATTCAATCGGCTGATTTTAAATTCGTTATATTGGCTAAAGCGAAACAGCTTCGCGCTTGACCTATTTTCAAAACGAGTCCCATGCCACGGTTGCTTTTTGCCTTGATTTCCCTGCTCCTTTGCAGCCCTTTGCTGGCTCAGCATCGCTGTGTTCATCATGAGCAAAGAGAGAAGATGCAAAAGGAGCATCCTGAGCTGATCCAAGCGCAGGAAACAAGAAGGCTATTTTTAGAAAACTACACCCTAAACTTCGCGGCGAATCAGTCGGTTCAAAGCCCTGAAAACCTCCTGATTCCCATTGTATTTCATGTGGTCCATGACAACGGCGTGGAGAACATCTCCGATGCTCAAATTCATGAGGCGATCGTGCAGTTGAATGAAGATTTTACGGCGCTCAACCCGGAATTGGCAGAGGTTCATCCAAGTTTTGCGGACGTGGTAGCGGATGTGGGCTTGGAGTTTCGCTTGGCAGAATTGGACCCCAACGGAGAACCCACGACAGGGATCAACCGGATTCAGTCGGAATTAACGTACAACGGGAGTAACATAGCGCTCAAGCAAATGATTCAATGGGACCCCACGATGTATTTGAACATCTGGGTCGTCTATTCCTCCAATGGAGGCAACGGATCGGCTTTTGCATACTATCCTGCGGATGTCGAGGGTTCGGGCTCGATTTATGATGGCGTCGTCAGTTCATATTGGGCCGTAGGTCGCACCGAAACAGCGGTGTGGACGCACTATAAAATTTTAACGCACGAAGTGGGGCATTGGGCCAACCTCAAGCACACATGGGGAGACGAGTCGGGCAATCAATCCACTGTGGGGTGCTCGTATGATGACGGGGTAGAGGATACGCCCAACACGATCGGAAATACGGGATGCGACGTCGAAGCAACCTCCTGTGGAACCCTGGATAACGTGCAGAACTATTTGGACTATTCCAACTGCTCGAGCATGTTCACCGAAGGGCAAAAAACGCGCATGTTAGCGGCTTTGAACTCAGACGTGGGCGGGAGAAACAACCTGTGGACAGCGGAGAATCATGACCTCGTATTTATTCAAGAGGACTACCTGCCTCGCATCGTTTATCACGCCCAGTCGTTTGAAGAGTCCTTTGCCAATGACGGTTCGATCGACAGCGCTCTCGACATTGAGCTGATCGACTTGGCCTTTGCAGCCACCGGGTCACTGGAAGAGGGCGTTGATTTCACAGCGAACAACACCCCTGCAGGAACCAGTATTTCAGTAACGGTATCGGATTCCACCCATGCGCAGATTCACCTGATAGGCCAGGTGATGAATCACGCAGAAGCGGATGCGCTTGATTCGATTGAAGTGCACTTTACGGCCACCCCTTTCGATGACGTTGCCTACGAAGCGATCTACAACCCATCAAAAACCAACATCGGATTGAGCTTTTTGGATCCGTACGAAATTGTGTTTGTGGACTTGATCGACGATGTCCACAATTTCTTTGAGGGACAGCGATGGAAGTGGTTCAGCATGGGCGCTGGTGGTGCGGATTTTGGGCTGTTTCATTACGACCTCATCCACATCAAATTGGAAACGTACGGCAACGGAGCGATTTGCAACCCGGGGACATCCAACATCACACCACTGGCCGCTGGAGTTGAAGTGGGGCCTGGCAGTGAAGTCACATCCCCAGGAACGTGGTATCCCAATCAATTGGATCTGTCCAATCCTGCGTACACCGAATGGAATGGGCAAACAGCGTTTGCGGGAGTTCAATTCGAAAAGAATGGGAACAACCACTTCGGTTGGATTCGTCTCAAAGTGAGTGACGATGGCAAGCACTATTATGCCTTGGACATGGCCTACAATGAAGCGCCGGAAGCCGCCATCTTAACCGCGCAGGTGCAAGAGCCGGTCCTGGCCTATTCGCAAACGGTATTTCACGAAGCATTGGCCAATGACGGCAGCATGGAGTCCGTGAGGGCTGTTGATGTTTTTGGAACGACTTGGGCCGATTTCGATCTGCTCAATGAAGGGGAAGGGTGGAGTGTATCCGATCTACCGGCTGGCTTATCTGGTCAGTTGGAACGGCTGTCGGATACGCAGGTGCAGCTATCATTTACGGGCAATGCAGCAGCACACAGCAATTGGGACGACCTGAACTCCTTGAGCTTTTCTATCGATGCGTCCTTGCTCCTCGACCCGGCAGATGGTATGGATTTAAGTCAGCAAATGGCGGTTGATTTTGCCGACCATTATGCCATCGAATACGTGAACATCAGTGCGACAGAAAACATCGCAATCGCAAATCCAGGGAACAATTGGAAGTGGTTTGCACTGGACGTTGGTGATGCGGATTATGGGCTATGGTATATCAACGAATACTTCCGTTTGGAAACGTATTCCAAGTCGGGTCTTTGCAATGCAGGCACAACGAACCTGGATGTGTTGCAAGCAGGCGATCTGATTGGCCCGATGAGCTACTGGGATTATTACACAGAACTGGAAACCCAGCCGGTCATCACATCACCGGACTACAGCGATTGGAATGGACAGACGGCGTATATCGGCGTGAAATTCACCATTGCAGAGCGGTTCCACTATGGCTGGATGCAGCTCGAGGTGAGCGAAGCGGGTGACGCCGTCACGTTGATTGACTATGCGTACAATACGCATCCCGAAGAAGAGCTCATGGCAGGGCAGATCTTTGCAACGTATGGCTGCACAGACCCGCTGGCTTTGAACTTCAACCCCAATGCCATTGATGACGATGGCACGTGCATGTATCCATTGGATTGCGGTGAGGCTGTAACGCTTTCCTTGAATCTGTATGATTCGTATGGTGATGGCTGGAACAACAACGTGTTGGAAATTGTCAGTCAAAACGGAGATATACAGCAAACCATCACGTTAAATAGCGGTTCAGAGGGCTTTGTTGAATTTTGCTTAGCAGAAGGGTGTTACTCCTATTCGGTCGGAGGAGGGAATTATCTGAATGAACTATCTTGGGAATTGCATCTCGATAACGTGCTGTTAGTGAGTGGATCAGGGGGTGATTCTGGGATTTTCTCGCTCAACGCTGACTGCAGTTCGATGGTGGGCTGCACAGATGAGTTGGCGTTCAATTACAACCCGGAAGCGGTGGTGGATGACGGCTCATGTGCATACCCCATTTTAGGATGTATGGATGTTGTGGCATTGAATTACAATCCGGATGCGGAGGAAGACGATGGGTCGTGTTATTACGAGGACGATGTGTTGGGGTGCACCGATGAGGTGGCATTGAATTATGATGTGGATGCCACGTACGATGATGGCTCTTGCGCGTATCCCTCCTTGTCTTTGGACTCGGTTGCGACAGAATTTTGCTTGGGAGATTCTGTTTTGATCTCATGGACGGGGGGCAATCCTAGTGAAGAAATTGGCATCAGCCTGATCAATGTCACCTCGAACACATCGATGGGTTCCATTGCGGTGGTGGATAACACCGGTAGTTACATGTGGCAAGTTGAAGGGATGGCTGCCGGGACCGGAATCCTCTATCGATTTTATGTTCAAGAACTCCCGTATCCCCCGAGTTCGTGGTCGTACGGAAATGAGTTTACGGTAGTGGACGACTGCGTTGATGAGACAGCCGGGTGTCCAGCGGATTTGAACTCAGATGGCTTCATTGCCATTCAAGATCTGTTGCTGATCCTGAGCGAATTTGGATGCGATACATCTTGCCTCTATGATGTGAGTCAAGATGGCTATGTGGCCGTTGATGACTTGTTGCTCATCTTGAGTGTGTTTGGAGACGCCTGTGACTAGTCGGTTCCTATTCGATGCCCACCCCAAGAAACACACGTCCCAAACTGTTCCAGTCATTCAATTCGCACAAATTCGCACCGAAGGGATTCACTTTTGCGCCCATGTCACTCTCATGTCGACCGTCTGCGGTAACTTGAAACGGTGAACGCGCTACGAACGTATCTGGAGCAACATCTCACCATTTCGGACACGGATTGGCAGATTATCACGCAGCGATTGACGCCATCGGAGTGCCCGAAGGGCACCAAGCTGACCAAAGCTGGGCGGGTCGAAGACCGGTTGTATTTCATTCTCGACGGTGCCTTCAGACTCTATTTCGAAACAGAATCCAAGGAGACCACACTGGACATCGGCTTCGCCCATTCCTTGATTAGCAGCTATTCCTCCTACATCACCCGGCGCCCTTCTGACTTCAATTTGGAGGCACTCACCGCCTGTCGATTTATGAGCATTCGGCACGCAGATTTGTTGGAGATGTACGGGTTGACAGACTGCGGGCAAGAGCTGGGACGGATTCTCACGGAGCAGATCTACCTGTATTTTTCAAGCAGAGAGAACGCCTTTCTCCTGCGATCCCCCACCGAGCGTTACCTCGATCTCTTCAAAGAGCAGCCACGACTCATCAAGGAGATTCCGCTCAAGCACCTCGCTTCCTACATCGGCGTGACGCCCCAGGCATTGAGTCGCATCCGCGCCAGAATTGTCCAAACCGATTAGTTAACCGAGGTTCATTGTGAGGATTGGTGATCCGCCGAATCTTTGTCATTCAAATTAAAACAATCGAATGATGGACGATTTCAATGACAACCAACCAAGCAGCTGGGCCGACAACAAAGAGGTCACAACGGCCAATAGTAGCAAACCTACTTCGGCTTTTGTGGGTGCATCATGGTTCGCACTGCTGACGGGTATCGTGTCGTTTTGCGTAGGACTATGGAATGCCGACATGATGCTCAACGAGAAGGGCTATTACTTCACCATTTTACTTTTCGGACTCTTCAGCGTGATTTCCCTACAAAAGGCGGTTCGCGACCGGATGGAAGGCGTCCCCGTCACGGACATTTATTACGGCATTGCCTGGTTTGCGACGCTCGCGTCTACGGTGTTGCTTGTGATCGGTCTGTTCAATGCCGAACTGTGGCTGAGTGAAAAAGGATTCTACGGTATGTCCTTCACGCTGAGCTTGTTCGCGGGCATTGCGGTCCAGAAAAACGTCCGCGACTTGGCCATGTCAGATGAAAAGGAACTCTAAACTGAGGGGGTCTTATTGGTGAAATTCTGACGGATTTCGGGAGAGGTGTCCGGCGTTGTTGTGTACCTTGAAAGTCAACACGATGCCCATGAACGACCCCGAAAAGCAGCAGGCGTATTGGCGAGAAAACCTCCGCTACCTCGTCATTTTGCTGACCATCTGGTTCTTGGTTTCCTTTGGAGCCGGGATCCTATTCAAAGACGCACTGAATGCATTCACCATGGGCGGATTCAAGTTGGGTTTTTGGTTTGCCCAGCAAGGCAGCCTGGTGGTTTTTGTCTTCCTGATTTTTGCTTACGTTTTTCTGATGAATCGGCTGGATAAAAAATACCAGTACGATGAGTGAGCTTTTCAGTCAGATGGACGTCCAAACCTGGACCTACCTCATCGTCGCCATCACGTTCGCCCTGTACATCGGGATCGCGATTTGGTTCAAAGCGAGTTCAACCAAGGATTTTTATGTTGCCGGTGGTGGCGTGTCTCCGTGGGCCAACGGCATGGCTACAGCGGCCGATTGGATGAGCGCGGCATCGTTCATTTCCATGGCCGGGATCATCTCCTTTGCCGGGTATGACGGCGCGGTGTATCTGATGGGTTGGACGGGCGGTTATGTGCTGCTGGCCTTGTTGCTCGCACCGTACTTGCGCAAGTTTGGCAAGTTCACCGTCCCCGATTTCATTGGCGATCGGTACTATTCGAAAAATGCGCGAATGGTCGCCGTGGCCTGTGCTCTCTTGGTGTCATTTACCTATGTGGCCGGACAGATGCGCGGAGTCGGGATTGTGTTTTCACGTTTCCTCGAAGTGGACATCACCACCGGCGTGTTGATCGGCATGGCCATCGTCCTGTTTTATGCGGTGATCGGGGGAATGAAGGGCATCACCTACACCCAAGTGGCCCAATACTGTGTGTTGATTTTTGCGTTCATGGTTCCGGCTGTTTTCATCTCCATCCAGATGACAGGCCATGCGATTCCGCAGTTGGGTTTTGGAGGCCAAGTCAACGACGGTTCAGGCGTGTATTTGCTGGACAAGCTCGATGGCTTGAGCACGCAATTGGGCTTTGCTGCCTACACGGAAGGCTCGAAATCCCTGGTGGATATTTTCGCGATCACTTTGGCCTTGATGGCGGGGACGGCCGGATTGCCGCATGTCATTGTGCGGTTTTTCACGGTCAAACGCGTGCGCGACGCCCGCAAATCGGCGGGCATCGCCTTGTTGTTGATCGTGATATTGTATTCCACCGCTCCAGCCGTGGCCGTATTTGCCCGCACCAACATGATCGAAACGGTGTCCAACGAGCCATACAGCGAGATGCCAGAATGGTTCAGTAAGTGGGAACTCACCGGACTGCTCACCTTCACCGATAAGAACCACGATGGGATCATCCAGTACGTGCAGGACGAAACGCAGAATGAGTTGGTCATTGACCGGGACATCATGGTCCTGGCCAATCCCGAAATCGCCCAATTGCCCAACTGGTTGATCGCGCTGGTCGCAGCGGGAGCATTGGCCGCAGCGTTGTCCACGGCCGCGGGATTGCTCATGGTAATCTCCGCATCGGTCTCACACGATTTGATCAAGAAAATCATCAACCCCAACATCACGGAAAAAGGGGAATTGATGGCAGCGCGGTTATCTGCCACAGCTGCCGTCGCCGTTGCAGGCTACTTCGGCATCAATCCACCGGGCTTTGTGGCCGCGGTGGTGGCATTGGCCTTCGGCCTCGCAGCAGCCTCGTTTTTTCCGGCCATCATTTTGGGGATTTTCCACAAACGGATGAACAAGGAAGGCGCCATTGCGGGCATGGTCGTTGGCATGGTCACCATGATATTCTACATCCTCAAGTTCAAATTTGGGGTGTTTGATGGCGGCAAGGAAGCGGTGGGCGCATTGAAGGATTCGTGGTGGTTTGGCATCTCACCCGAAGGGTTTGGGTCGATTGCGATGCTGATCAATTTTGTCGTGTCCCTGGTCGTGATGCGCTTCACGCCACCGCCACCGAAAGACGTCCAAGAGCTGGTCGAGAACATCCGCATCCCAGGGGGTGAGAAGGACATCCCGGCACCGCAGGTGCATTGATCGGAAACGGATTGAAGAAACGGATGCCCGATGGGTTTTCAAACCTTCGGCTCAAGGGAGGACGACTTTCCAACACCGCGTGCTTTCTTGTTAAAATGATGGCATGAAAGTGCTGTGAATGCGCGTATTTCAGGCTTTCTAATTCATGCACGTTAGTTGCTCTTCAGTCCTTACGTTTTTTTGGATTGCAGCCGTCGTTTTGCAAACGAGATAAAGGCTTTTTGAAACGCCGCTGGACTTCAATTTTACTTTATAAAACGCCTTCCTGATGAAATCAAAGACAGCCCTCACCGTCATTCCATCCGTCCTCATGTTTGTAGGACTGGTGTTTGCCTTCTTCCCGGACTTGATCAACGACAAGCTTTTCGTCGATCTGGATGGCCGTGCCAATGATATTGCCCGATTGCTGCGCCGTATGATCGGGGCTTCGGTCATCGGTATGGCGATTATCCTCCTATCGTGCCGTGAATTGAGGGGTGCAGATGCCAAAAAGGTGCTGTACGGTTTTGTAGGTGCAGCAGCGTGTATCGTGGGATCCATCATCGCGGTAGCCGTGACAGGAACAGAACCCTTTCCAACACCGCCCGTGGTCATGTTCTTCGTATTGATTGCCATTGCCTTGACCTCGGCTCGAAAAGCGTAATTAAAAACAGATTTATAGATGAAACATTTAATGACAGGGAGTGTAACAGGAGCCGTTTTGCTCGCGTTGATTGCGACTACAGGCTGCCAGCCAAATGCTGATGTCGCTGCGACGTTTGACGCGAACGCTGCGACCGTCAGCCAGGCCTTTGCTGACTTCACGGCAGAAAGCGACGATTTTTTCACCCACTTTAGCGACGATGCGACATGGAGTGGAAATGCTGTTGGCAGTGCAGATACGCTGACTCTTGATGTGGTCACCGCAGGTTACCGAAACATGTGGTCACAGTACGATTACCGCATGGTGACTGAGGCCAATATGTTGCCAGGAGTGAATCCAAACACCAAGATGACAGATGGCTCTGTACGGGGGTATTTTCGTTGGGAGATTTCCAAAGCGGCCACAGATTCCACGGAAGCGCGTTCGGTTGAAGTGAAGTTGTATGAGTCTTTCGATTTCAACACGGAAGGCAAAATTCGGTGGACCCAGGTATATGGAGATTTAGCGACGGCTTACAACTTGCTCGAAGAGTAATGCCGGTGCTTTGAGGTCACGGACCTCTCGACTTATGAAAGCCTCTTCGCTCAGCGCGAAGGGGCTTTTTTCATGCCGACCGCATTACATTCGTGGCATGAAAAGCTTGCATGATTCGGGCCTACTTGTCCTTCGCATTGGAACAGCAGGGCTGCTGATTCCGCACGGTTGGAGTAAACTCAACAAATTGATTGCCGGGCTGAATTCGGCTGATGGAGTCCAGTTCTACAACTTTATGGGCATTGGCGAAGCGCCATCCCTAATGCTAACTGTGCTCGGCGAATTCATTGCTCCTATCTTGATTTTGATTGGGTTCAAGACTCGCTGGGCGGCCGTTCCAGCAGCTATTACAATGGGTATAGCAGGGTTTGTGGTCCACTGGGGCGAAGGCCTTTCTGAAATGGAACACGCCCTGCTCTTTTTCTTCCCGCTGGTAGCAATTTTACTATTGGGTCCGGGGCGTTGGAGTTTGGACCGCCGCTAAGCCACTGATTTTATTGCGTTTTGATGACGCGGACTGGAGGCACAGCTCGGCCTCCTTGCGGACCGATTTCTGACAATTTCAACAGGTAGACCCCGGAGGGTAAATCACCGAGAAACCACTGAAAAGGAGTGGAAATGGCAGGTTTGAATGCGACCGTTTTTCCATTTAAATCCATGAGCGAAATGTCCCATAAACCGCTTGGGGTTGGCGCTTCAACGACAAGGGTTTGAAGGAACGGATTGGGGTAGACATGCGGGAGAGTGGAGTCGGTAATCTCCATAACAGAAACGTAGGTCCACTCAGCGCTCATGAGGGTTGGGCACGCCCAAAAGTCACTCACTTCTACAGTGTAAACCCCGGCCCCGGGATTGATCAAAATACTGTCGGTTGCTCCTTCGATATTCAAGCCGTTTTCGAACCAAGAGTAGGCAGCATAGGACTGATTCAGTACAAGAGTTCCCTCTGAATCTTGACTGATCAACACGGAGTCAAGTGGCCAACACACCAAAAGGGAGTCGCTCTCCAGAGAACAACCAAACGCATCGGCACTCACAACCTGATACTGTCCGCTTTGTGAAGGGAAGAAGAGGGCGTTCTCAGCGCCATACAGGGTATCCGTTGGCAGCCCGTTCTCACTCCAAACATAAAACGGTCCGTCGCCACTTGTTTCAAGGTATAACGGCAGGTCGTTTTGGGTGAGCAATTCCAAGGGTAGCGTGGCATTAGGAAGGCAGAAAAGGATGGAGTCACTCACGGCACTGCATCCAAAGGGTGAGGTTCCTTCAACCATATACCATCCACTGGAATCGGGCGCGTAGTTCATGTCAACCCCAGAAGCAACGGGAACCCCTTGTGTCCTCCACGTGTACAAGCTCAGCGTGGAATCGGAACAACTCAATGTGCTTTCATCGCTGAGAAAGACAGCGACTTCAGGAGACCCATAAACCTGAATTTCCAAGGTGTCGGTAACATTGACCAATTCATTGGAACCGATGTTGGCGATGGCATTGCTCGGTCCAGCACTCAAAGGAATGGCGCCTGCTCCAGATGGGGAGAAGGAGGTAGACCCGAGGTTGTCGTCGCCGTCCAGCAAATCTTCGTCATAGAACGAGATGGTATAGGGCGGATTGCTCATGATGATGCTCAATCCGCTCCACGTATTCGAGTTGGAATCGTCCGCCGTACTTGACGTATACACGTTGGTGCCGTTTGCGTCGGTGAGAACGAAATAGGGATCAGGAGCTGTAAAAAAATCATCCCATCCACCCCCGCCCGTGGAGTTGAGAATGAGCTGTTCCAAAACCAACTCTGAAATGATGGTCTGCAAGGAAACGGTATAGGCTCCTGTCTCTGAATACAGGACGCTATCGACTGTGGCGGTGGCCCCTGTTTCTCCATTGCCAAAGTCCCAGGCATAGGAGGTGGTTTGAATACCTGAGCCGCTCAAAGCCGCCGAAAAGTCTACCCAAAGGGAGTCGCACCCTGCAGCAGCAGAGTACGCAAAGGTGGATGTTCCTCCTGCTCCCGGATTGATGATCAGGGTGTAAGAAAAACTCTCATTGACCACTTGTTCGATGCCAAAGGCAGACGCGACGGCGGAAACGCTAATGATCATTTCAAAGACGCCGGGAAGTAAGGGCTCTCCGCAAACAGTCGCACAGCCACTGGTCTGGCCGCTCGACGGGAAATACGTGCCATCGGGATCGTCCAATTCCACTTGGAGCCCCAAGGGGGTCCCTGTGATGGAGGTTACGGTAATGGAAAGGAGCGACGCTGTCACACCTGAGCCGGGATCTACGATGTCTTCGGGAAGAAAAAACGTGAGGGTCTCTTCATACCACTCTCCAGTGGATCCTTCGGCTAACGTCGCCGGGCATATGGTAGGAAACCCATCTGTTGAAGTGCACGCTGGATCAGCCACACATTCTGCACATTGCGCCAGAGCGTCAATGGGAGTTAGGAGTAGCACTGAAAAAAAGGCAGTTGCGACCCATGCTATTTGTTTCGTCTTCACCACCCAAAGATGGTAAAAATGAATTTGAGACGGAATGTGCTGTTGAAGTGTACATTGCGTGCATGAAACGATTCTTCACACCCTTGTTTACGGTTGCTTTCATCACGATAATTTCGACGACCACCTTGAGCCAAATCACGCCGATCAGTGATGTTCAAGGGGAAAGCGACGTATCTCCCTTTCAAGGGGAGGAAGTCACGATTTCAGGGAAAGTCACCGAATATTTTGGGGATACGTTTTACCTGCAAGATGATTACGGTGCTTGGAACGGAATTTTCATCAACGGCGAAGGAATCGAGATTCCAGCCAATCCTCCGTATTGGAGCGGCGCCCGTCAACCTGAGGTGGGCGATGTCCTGACCGTGTTAGGCACCGTTGCTGAAGTGGATGGCAATACCGAACTGGTGGACGTTTCTCTGGTGGAGTTTGTTGACTTTTGGAACGCCACCCCATTGGGTGTGTGGTTAACCGCCGATGCGTTTCAAGACGAGCAATATGAAGGAACCCGGGTGCGCATTGATGCGGCCACCATCCTTACCGCCCCAGACGCCGAGGGTTTCTGGACTGTCACCGATGGCACGGCCGAACTCGTCTGCTGGGGCGTCGATACCAGTGATGCTGGAAACAACGAAGATCCGGATGGTCCAACTCCAGGCGACATGTATCAAATTTACGGGGCGCTGCACGAGTTGCCGGGCGGACATGTTCTGCATGTGGGTGACATTGATGTGTTGGCCTTAAGTGTGGAAGCACTGGAGGAAGTTCGGGTTCATGTTTACCCGAATCCAGCATCGAACTCAGTTGCGTGGAGCTTTCCCGATAGCGAGCCGCGCCAAATCCGGCTTTCTGATGCTCAAGGCCGCGTTGTATTTGAAACAGTGGCACAATCGTCCTTCTTTGAATTGGATTTGTCTACCTTTCGGCGTGGATCGTATTCATGGGCAGTTGCAACCACTTTGGGAAGCACCGCTGCTTCGGGCCAGCTGATTCTAAACTGAACGAGCTCAACAACCATTTCACTCATCCAATCAGAACTTCTATGAAACCGTCTTCTACTTTCGTTGGTCTTTTTGCAGCGCTAAACTTGATGGCGCTGACCGCTTGCCAGGATAACATTCTGGAATGTGAGGATAAAGCGACCATTTGGATTGTCAATGAAACGGTTTGTACTCCGGACGTCGAAATAAATGGAGACCTGATCATCGCAGACTTGGCCGCGTTTGATTCCATCAGCTATTCAGCGAATGAAGGGACGTATGATATTGAGGCTAAAATGGCTTTCATTTCAGCGTGTGAAGACCTTTCCGAGTCTTTGGTGACCGAATGCGGTCAGATGTACCGCGTCGTCATCTTGTAACCCGAAAATGAAGCTTTTTGAGCGTGAATGCGACGCTTGATTTGGGTGATTTAGGCCAATTTTGACGCGAATAAAGGCCTGAGAGGAGCAATGAATAGTCCTCGGAAAGTGCCCTTTCAACACCCAATTGTTCAAAACTATGGAGTGTTTGACGTCCTGTAACCCTTGTATTTTCAAAGGTTCTGGTGTTTTACGTCAGGACGTTTCTGTAGATATGAACAATGGGTGAAAACGAATTGGTCTATGAAAAACAGCAGTTGACTTTCAAAATCGGCCTGTTTGTGGTAAATTTGATTCCTTAACCAAGGCTCAGTTTGAGTCGGAATTATCATTTGCCATGAAAGGACTGCTTGCCACCCCACTTCGTTCGGTTTTGAACGTTTTGCAAGTCTTTGTATTTGCTGGAGCGATTGGATCGACTTTTGCACAGGCACCCCCTGCTCCCGTTGTTTCTGTAAATCAGGGAGACCAGGATGCAGTCTTATGGGAGAGTACGGCAACTTGGATTGGTGGTGTCGTTCCTGTCGCTGGAGATAATGTCATCATTGAGGGCGCATGGGTGGAGTTTACGAACAGCTCGTCAAATATTGATGTCGGCTCCATTACACTGAATAGCTTAGGGTACCTTGACATGAAGGGAGGAACTTTGACGGTTTCTGATGTCATTACAGTTAGTCAATCAGCGATGTACGCTTCTGGCGGCAAGGTCATTCTTGATGGAAGTTATTCCAGCGGTGGTCAAGCGACCGTGCAAGGATCGAATAATGTCACATTTTATGACGTTGAGATTCCAACGGGTGGTTCAGTGGATTTTGGCGCAGGAGGGTCAGGTGTCGCTGAAAGCTTCGTTACCAATTCTCTCACTTTGGGAGGCGGTTCGGTGGTTGTTAACGCTCCCACATACAGCTCTAATTCCACACTTATTTACGGTGCGTCTTATACGGTGGGTCCTGAATGGACAGCTGACGCGACATCAGGTAAAGGAGTTCCTTATGATGTACAAGTGGTGTCTGGAGCAACGCTTTCTTTTGGTTCTGCAACAGGTAATTATTTGTGTTCAAATGACTTGGACATCACGGGTTCAGGGTCTTTAAACATGGGCACGATGGCCGGCGATCTTACGGTCTCTGGTAACATGACTGTCACGGGTTCTTCGGGGTCAATGAATATGGCCACCATGGCAGGAGACCTCAAAGTGACAGGAACGTGCACCATAGGTGGGGTTTCGGGTCAGACTGTCGCGTTGACGCTTCCTACTGCAGAAGGCATGGGGTCGTTGGATGTTACAGGTAATTTAATTCTTGGAGTTACAGGCGAGACCAATTTGACTATTTCTGGTGACGAGGGTAATATTAATGCTGCGGCTGATTTCACCGTGTATGCGTCCAATGCCGAATTTGGAGTTGTCACGTTCGACGGAGGAGCGGTTCAAACTTTTGCAGGAGAGAAGATAACAGTTGATGAACTTCAAGTAGCGAATACCAATGATGAGTCTACGGGTACTGCGGATGTTGTTTTGAGCGGAAGCATTGATGTCATCGCTGGAGGTCTGTTCAATCCGACGGATGGAACAGTAAACGCGAACTCAAAGCTGACTATGAAGTCTGGCAGTGCCGGAACAGCGCGCATCGGAACGTTGGACAATTCAGGAGCAGGTTCGGATGTGATTGGAGACATCACGTTTGAGCGTTTCATCCCGCAGTTTTCAACCACATCAGCTTCGAACTGGAGTGGGAACTCTTGGTTGGCCATAGGAAACTATGTGACGGGAGCGACTTTGTCAGATTGGACGAGTTCATACAACAGTGGTTCTGGATTGTATGTAACGGAATATGATGAGACACATGCTGAAGCTCAGACTGATGTTAACAATGGTGCAAATGCCTGGACGTTCTTGTCTTCTGGAACAGATGTCTTGGAAAGCACGGGTTTGGGTTATTATGCGTTCACCTTTGGCTCAACAGGAGACCAGACCCTTTCGGCTACAGGAGGGTATAATACTTCGGATCAGTCAGAGACCTTAACTTATTCGAATGGAGCGAATGAGGGAGGTGGATGGCATTTGTTGGCGAATCCTTTCCCAAGTCCTATCGACGGAGCGACGTTTATTTCTGACAATGCTCTGGTAGATGGCTACTACGTGTTAGATAACAACAACTCGAAGTATGTCAATTCGTCAGAAGTATTAGCGTCTGGAACGATTGATGTTGGACAATCGTTTTGGGTATTGATTCCATCCGCGGGTACAGTGACCTTCAACACGACACAAATTTCGGCGACGAGCGGGACTTTTGTCCGCGAAGATGATATTGCCTTGCAAGGCACGGTAGGTCTTCGCATCAGTCAAGAAGATGGTCGTTCTGGTCAGACGTATGTGCGCATGCATGAAGAGGGCTTGCCAGAATATCAATTTGGATTGGACGTTTATTACAGGCCAGCAACGGATGCTTCAAATCCAGAAGTTTGGTCGGTTGCTGATGGTGATTTTGAACTGTTGTTCAATGCGATGGGTGACATCGAATCGACGACTGTCGTGCCATTGAATGTGCGGAGCGGCTCAGAAGGCACTGTGACCCTAGAATGGGATTCGTCTTTCCCAATGCCAGAAGGTGTTTGTGCTTTGATTGAAGATTTGGAAACTGGAAATGTTGAGGCTTTAGGAGGTGATCCGATGGTGGTCGCATTGGAAGCGAATACCGTGTATGCGGATCGTTTTCAATTGACTTTCATGAACACACCGGTGTTTGAATCTTCTGTTTCCCATTGCGGTGGTGGAGTGATTCATTTCAATGGTGACGAGTCTGAATTGTGGAACATCAATTGGTCGACTGTTTCAGGTGATTTAGACGGAACAGGATGTGCTTCAGGGCTTGAATCAGGTGATTACGTGCTTGAGGCTATCAACGACTTCACGCAATGTCAAGTGCACTCAACTATGAGTATCCCAGAAGTTTGCCTCGGTGACTTCAACCTAAACGGTGGACGTGATATTACAGACTTGCTCATACTATTGGTTGGTTTACAGCCAACTAATGAGCTTGCTGCAAATGAATTTTTGGCTACGGATTGTGACTGTGACGGGGCCATGACAACTTCGGATTTGTTGTTATTCCTCCCGTACTTTGGAACGGGTTGTAATTGATCAATCTCCTGCTGGATTAAAGAATGAAAATGATGAAGCAATTTGCTCAAATAGTGTTGGTTCTTGCAATCGTGTTTGCATGCCCGTCGGTGCTCTCGGCGCAGTGTACAGGGTGGGGAAGCTACGTAGAAGACGGTAATGAGGTTCCGTGCGGAGGCGCGAACCCGTGTTGTACAGTTTACAACGCTTGCAATGCACCGTGTAATAATTACGATTATGATTTCGTGGCCACGGGTGGCTGCGATATGGCTTGTACACCCATCGACAGCGGCGTTCTGTTCATCCTCATTGGAGGGGGCTTGTTCGGTGCGTTCATGCTCAACCGCCGGAGAGAGCTTGAATTGGTGACCGAAGAGGTGAAGAGCTAACGCTTTCAAGACTCTACAATGAAAAAAGGACCTCAATTGGGGTCCTTTTTTGTGTCCCATAGTTTAGAAAACGATGAAGCGTGGTCCTACAAGCAAAACACAGCGAACCTGTTGGGACGTCCTAATAAGAGTGAAGAAGGCACTGGCAGGGTTCGGGTAGGTATGACTGCATACGTCTCTCTGAAGGAATCAGAAGTAAACGTAGCTCTGTTCAACCTGACATAGGAAGAGGTGAAACGAGGCGTCAGAAGTTGTTATGACGTGAAGGCGAGGCGAGTCTGGCTCTAGCGCAGTACCGCTGAAGACGTTGGTCACATGCAAAGGAAGGTGCGTCAAGCGGATTGGGCCGACAAGGCCCTCATCACCGCGTTCATCTTTAACACTCCTCCCCAAAGAGCGCAAGGAATAGCAGGATGTCAGCGACGGTGACAGCGCCGTCTCCGTTGATGTCCGCTGCAGTGCAGTTCTCGGTACAGCCAAAGTCACCGAGTAGGATCAACAAGTCCGCCACCTCAACGGTGCCGTTGTTGTTGATGTCTTCAGCGCATCCCAGGGCATTGCCATCGCAGTCAAAATCGGCCAGGGGGTATGTGCAGTCGCCTGCATCCGTGGCGTCTGCGTTGTAGTTACACGCCAAAGCATCTTGACAGCCTGAGATTTCATCGGCGTCGCAAACCCCATCGTTGTCGTCGTCACCATCGACTACAGATCCGGTGCCGTCAGTGGCGCCGGAGCACGTGTCGCAACCGGCAGCGAATAGGCAGGAGTTGTCATCGATTGTAGCAGCAACATTGAAGTTACAAGCCGTTGTATTCATGCAGCCTTCCACATCTTCTCCAGGCAATCCAAGGCAGAAATTGGTCAAACTGAGCGTTCCATCCCAGTTCGCGGAAGAACCGGTGGAACTGTAGCCATTGACGACTTCTAAGGTCCATACTCCCGCACCTGTTAAGCCGAATGAACTGAGGTCAACACTATGGGTATAGGTTCCTTCAGTATCCACGTTCCAGCCGCTAGGCCAATCACTCGCGATGGTGTAACCCAAGGTCAGGTCATACCCTCCGATTTCAATGCACGACCCGTTCGGATCACAGATTCCAATGAGCAGGTCACCGGCCCAACTACCTCCCGCAGAGGCGGAATACGCCATGCTAACGTCCAACTGATCGAGGCCAGTGAGGCTCGTAGCTTCGATTGTAAACGTTTCACTGGAAGTGCCGGTGAGGGTGTTGACGGCAAACGCCCAATCACTGGTGCAGCTACATGGAACACCATCTTGCGGCATGATACACGACCCATCATCCTCCGTAGCATCGGCGTCGTAGTTGCACGCTTCCGCATCGGTACAGCCTTGGCAACTGAAGTCACAACTACCATCGTCCTCCGTCGCAGCGCTATCGTAATTGCAGGCAGTGGCATCTGTGCAGCCACATCCTATTGTACAGGCCGGAGCACATCCGTCAGAAGTAGCCAAGCTGGCTCGGAAGCCTCCTGGTGCAAACAAGGCTTGCATGCGCGTCTTCTGACCCGAAGTGAACAGGTTCATGCACGCGTCGTCCGAATAGTCCATGTAATTCTGCACCATGTCCGTGCTGCTGCAGCTCTGATGACCTGTGGCACAGCCAAAGTTGGCAGCATCAGAATTGGGCGTATCCGATACTTGATCGTCTTGATTGCAGTTGCCATCTCCCCAGATGTGGTACAGGTTGAGCCAGTGACCCACCTCATGCGTGGCGGTGCGTCCCAAGTTGAAGGGCGCTGTCGCGGTACCGATATCTCCCACATAGCGGTAATCACAGACGACTCCGTCGGTCGCTGCTGACCCGCCAGGAAATTGCGCATAGCCCAGAATACCACCTCCGACATTGCACACCCAGAAGTTCAAATACGATCCGGCTGGCCACGCATCGGATCCACCTGAACTTGAGAACTTCACATTGTCTGATGTTCCGAAGGACGATACCGTTGTAGAAACACGGAGGATTCCATCGGTAGGGTTGCCTTGCGGGTCATTGGTAGCTAAACAAAATTCCACTTCTGAGTCAGCGGCTTGAGACCAGGTATTGTCAGCATCGCTGTTGAGGCGACGGAAGTCATCATTCAGGATTTGCAACTGCGACATGATCTGCGCGTCACTGATGTTTTGGGTGCCGTTGGCATAGACGACGTGGAAAACCACGGGAATGGTCACGACCGTATTGGCTTGATTTGACCGTTGTTCAACGGGTTGAGACTCCCAACGCTGGGTCTGTTGCTCAATGCGCGTGCGCATTTCCGAGAACTTTGCCCCACCCATCATCTCGACATACTTGTCATGCGATGCACACGTGCGTTGCGCAGGAACGGCGTTGGACTGACTTGCAGTCGGTGCAACCCCCTGAGCGTTACCAAACGACACAACCAGACAAAGGGCGAAGAGTAAAGTGGGAATACGCATCGTGAAAGCAATTTGATTTACTTCCAAGATATCAAAAAAGACGATGCAAATCGCTCGAAAAGAGCGGTTAAGCGCCCTTTCCCTGAGGAATTACGCCATTTGCTGCTTTCGTCCCAAGTGCCACAGCATCTTCGTGTGAAGCGCAAGGGCTCCCGCGAATGTGGTGGATGAACGGTAAGGAAGGCCAAACTCTTCTGCAGTTTTCTTCACGATGGGCGCCAATGCGCTGAAGTGAATGTGCGAAATCTGGGGGAATAGGTGGTGTTCAATTTGGTGGTTGAGGCCGCCGCACATCCACGTGAATACCTTGGAGCCGGTTCCAAAATTAGCTGTGGTCTTCAATTGATGCGACAACGGATCGTCCTCCATCTTCGCTCCGGCTTCAGCTTCAATGAATTGAAGCTCTTCAAGCACGTGAGCTGGTTGGAAGATGGATGCGAGAATCAGTCCTGTGACCGCATGCATGACCATCCATCCAAGGATAACTTGACCTATCGGCAAGCCGCTGAACACCGCGGGAATAACAAGGATATAGGAGAAGTACAAAATTTTCGTTACGACCAATTCACCGAAGAGCTTACCAAAAGTGGTCCCAGAGGATTTAATGAGGTCTTTGCTTTTGTAGCGATAAAGCGCAATCCAATCTTTCGCGGTCATCCAGAACAACGTCATGATGCAATAGAAGAACCAAGCATAGATGAATTGCAGTTTGTGGATCTTCTTTAGAGGGCGGTCTGGCGTAAAACGTAAAATACCTGGTGTATCAATGTCCTCATCTAAACCACTGATGTTGGTGAAGGAATGGTGCAATACATTGTGTTGGATGCGCCACAAAGGGGCGCTACCGCCGACGAGGTCTAAAACGCGACCCACAACGTTGTTGACCTTTTTGCTTTGGCTATACGACCCATGATTGGCATCGTGCATCACGTTCAGCCCAATTCCAGCCAATCCAAAACCCATCGCGATCTCGGCAATCCAAAACCACATACCACCTCCAATGCTCCCAAAAGAAAACAAGGCCCAAGGGACGAAGAAGAGCGCAATCATACCGATGCTCTTGATGTGCAAACGCCAATCTCCTTTCCGTGAGCGTCCAGATTCTTCAAAATAAGCATCCACTCGTGCTTTTAGAGTCTTACTAAAAGCGGAGGCATCACGGTTAAATCGTACGACAGGAATTTGCATGAAATGGAGTTTTTCGAAAGACGAATGTACGATGCGTTTCAATAGTAGATTGGCCGGGAAGGGAACTGAGAAGTTTTTGTATCTTTGCCGTCCGCCAGACGTACCGAACGAAGGTTCAGAAGGCAGCAATGAGGGCATTTAGCTCAGTTGGTTAGAGCGCTACATTGACATTGTAGAGGTCACAGATTCGAATTCTGTATTGCCCACCCCTCAAAACCCCCGCCACGTCCAAAGCATTGGATGCAGTGGGGGTTTTTGTTGGTCAAAATGTTGAGTGCGTCGGCCTTTGTGAATCAAGGATAAAGTGTATTTTACACACCATAATTGAATTGCTATGACGGGAACTTTTGCCTTTGCGGACTACGCGGTATTTATAATTTATGCCCTCCTCATTCTGGGTGTCGGACTGTGGGTTTCCCGCAACAAGGACGGAAAAGAAAAGAGCGCAGAGGATTATTTCTTGGCGAGTAAATCACTTCCGTGGTGGGCGATTGGAGCGTCGTTGATTGCCGCGAATATTTCAGCAGAGCAGTTCATCGGCATGTCGGGTTCGGGATTTACACTGGGGTTGGCCATTGCTTCGTATGAATGGATGGCGGCTTTGACCTTGATCATCGTCGGAAAGTACTTCTTGCCCATTTTCATTGAGAAAGGCCTGTATACGATTCCAGAGTTCGTGGAGCAACGGTATTCCACCAACCTCAAGACCATCCTGGCGGTGTTTTGGATTGCCTTGTATGTCTTTGTGAACCTCGCCTCGGTTCTGTATTTGGGTTCTTTGGCGCTCGAGACAATCATGGGTGTGCCGATGGTCTATGGCGTGATGGGATTGGCCTTGTTTGCGGTGGCATACTCCCTTTATGGGGGCCTATCAGCGGTGTCGTGGACGGATGTCATTCAAGTGGTTTTCCTGATTATCGGGGGAATGGTCACGACTTATTTGGCACTCAACACGGTTTCTGGAGGCGAGGGCATGTGGGCTGGACTTTCGGCCATCATGGATGCCGCTCCAGACAAGTTTGCCATGATTCTGGACAAATCGAATCCGGAATATGACAACCTCCCTGGCATCGGTGTGCTGGTTGGTGGCATGTGGGTAGCAAACCTGTATTACTGGGGTTTCAACCAGTACATCATTCAACGGACGTTGGCAGCCAAGTCGTTGAAAGAAGCGCAAAACGGAATTTTGTTTGCCGCAATTCTCAAAATATTCCTTCCCTTGATTGTCGTTATCCCAGGCATTGCGGCCTACGTGATGATCAACGACCCGGCCATCATGGCGGGTCTGGGCGAAGCGGGACAACTCAACATGCCGACGTCTGAACAAGCAGACAAGGCCTATCCGTGGCTGTTGCAATTTCTCCCCACTGGATTCAAAGGGCTGGCCTTTGCGGCCTTGGCGGCGGCCATTGTTTCGTCTTTGGCGTCCATGCTGAACTCCACGGCGACCATTTTCACCATGGACATCTACAAGCAGTACATCAACCCCAATGCAGACGACCGGGCTACGGTGCGCATGGGTCGGATTAGTGCGGTGGTCGCCTTGGCCATTGCCTGTGTGATGGCACCGCTATTGGGAGGAATTGACCAGGCGTTCCAATTCATTCAGGAATACACCGGAGTTGTGAGCCCTGGGATCTTGGCGGTGTTCATTCTGGGATTGTTCTGGAAGAAAACAACCAATCAAGGGGCCATTACCGGAGCTTTGGCGTCTATTCCCATTGCGATGTATTTCAAAGTTGCGCCAAAGGGCTGGTCAGATAGCGCCCTGTTTGTTGACCTGCCATTTTTGCATCAGATGGGCTATACCGCTTTGTTGACCATGCTCGTCATTGCCGTCGTGAGTTGGTCGCAAAACAAAGGTGTGGACGACGAGAAGGGCATCGCCATTTCCCAGGAAACGTTCAAGACGGGGAGCATTTACAACGTAGGTGCCTTCGCTGTGATGATCGTGCTGGTGGCGTTGTATGGACTGTTCTGGAGCTAATAGAGCAGGTTACTGCGGCTTGACGACATGATGAGACCAACGATTGCCGTTGGAATTGACCACGGATACGATCCAATTCCCAGCAGACGGGACAGTGATGAAAATCTCACTTTGCCTGCTGCAAGGGCCTTGTGACACCTGTCGGCCTTGACCATCCCAAAGGGTCCAATCCCCTGTAGACCACGATTCCGGAAGATTCAAGATAACGCCGGTTGCGGTGGTCTTGCAGACGGGTAACGGCAAGGCGTGAGGTTCACGCACGTCAATAGGAATTTCTATGCCGCCTTTGAGGTACTTGACCGTCCCATCACTGCTGTTTTGCCAAACCAGATGGAGGGTTGGCATGTCGTCTGTTCCGGTAAACGCCAATTGAGGGCGGCGGTGTTGTCCAGACCACTCCCCAGTGAGGTTGACGGCGATATCCGTTAACGTTGTGCCATTGCTCACGGCCAATTGGACATCATACCCGCCTGAATTTTGTTCCCAGGCCAATGCGATGATCGGGTCGCCATTGGGGGGGCTCCACAAATCCATGGTGGGATTGTTTTGCGTCGCATTCTCGAACTGGTTGACAGTCACGGGCACGGTGCCAAGGAGAGCGCCTGCTCCGTTGTTGGCATCCAAATCCATCGAGCTGACATAGACGCGGCTTTGGCCGGTAACGCCTCCGCCATTCATGAACGCAGCACGCCATGATCCGTCGGGAAACGGACCGCAAACCGTCGGTCCAGAAGCGGGACAACTGTTGATGACCCAATCGATTGGATCCATATCGACCGCCGTGTCCCAAGTGACGCCATCGTCGGAACCGAGAAGCCAGAAATCCCGCACATTGTTGTTGTTGTTCCGCACCAAATCGTAATACCGACCATTGCCCCAAAAAGGAAGTGATGGGCAGCATTCGCAGACCGCGTCGCCGTCTACGGCTTCACTGGCATTGACTGCAGGCAACCAGGATGTGCCTCCATCATTGGATTTTAAGATGCCTTCATAGACCGAGCTGGTTCCAACCTTTACACCGGCAAAGGGGTTGCCGTCTGGATCCATCCCAACGCAAGGCATGAAGTGATCCGTGGTTGCTTCAGGCACCATGGAAACCGGGGCTTCCCAAGTGACACCGCCATCATGAGAGGATACCGAACGCGCACCGGTGTCCCAATCACCACTGAGCATGTAGGTCAAGGTAATGTCGTCTCCAAACGCTGCTATTTGCGGCCCTTCGGAGTCAGACATGAAGATGTTTTCTTCGGGATCAATTGCGGTGGGTTCGGTGAAGGCTTGGCTTGTGTTATCCCACTTGCACACATACAAATGGCCACTACCTCCAAAGCAAAGTACCAACTCATCGGAACTGTTGGTGACCAACCCAATGGACTTGTTGCCGAAATCGCTTGACGCTACATCCATTGGTTCCCCAACTGGAAAAAAGCTAAGAGACCCTTGCGCCATGAGTGTTGGCGATGGGAGCGAAACCATGGCAGTGACCAAAGCGAAAGCGAACAACAATCCGGAGGGAAGTTTATTTGAAATCATTCTAAATACCATAAATGGGTGAGGTGGTGCCAAGGTACATCGGCTTAATTTTACGCTCATGTTGGGAAAACGCCTTTCTGAAATGAAGCCCTTTGAAAAAGGAATCATCGATCGCATCGAATGCGAGGATGGAGCCATGGCTTTGATCGAAATGGGGTGCTGTCCTGGAGAAGAAGTAGAAGTCGCTCACGTGGCTCCACGTCGCGGACCCATGGCCATTGTGTCGGGTGGTCGGAAGGTGGCATTGCGACGATCAGCGGCGGCTTTGCTTTGGGTTCGACCAGTGCTGATTGCAAGTGAATCCGTGCTTTCCAAGGAGCACGTCTGGGCCTAACGTCAACTTCCGTAGGCTCCCAGTCCTACGTGTTTTACAGGCTCATCACTTGGTACACCAGTAAGGCCAAGCCATACGCCAAGAGTGTGAATCCTATGGCTTGTCCCAAAGCCCAAGGCCAGCTGTTCAATTCCTTCCGTACGATGACAACGGTGCTCATGCATTGCATGGCGAACATATAGAAAACCAAAAGCGACGCTGCAGAGGCTGGATTTAGTAATGGTTTTCCTGTAGTCGGGTGAACTTCTGTTCCTAGGCGTCGTTGCAACGATCGGATGCTGCCTTCCTCGAGTTGTTCGCCTGGAAACAGGGTGGACATGGTTCCGACAAAGACTTCCCGCGCTGCAAAAGAACTCAAGATGGCGATGCCAATGCGGCCATCGTAACCCAACGGTCTGACTGCCGGCTCAATAAAATGACCGAGTTGCCCCAGCCAAGAGGCCTCCATGAGGGCAGCTTCCCCTTCTGATATCGCTTCAGGAGAGATGGCATCGGCATGGGCTGCTTTGGCTTCATCCATGGCTCCTGATGGCCCTACTTTTCCCAATACCCAAAGAACGAGCGAGACGGCGAGAATGACTTTTCCTGCACTCCGAATAAAGTCCCAGCCTTTCGATACCATCTCCTGAACCACTTCCAAGAGCTTCGGCCAGCGATAGGCAGGCCACTCCATGGTGAAGGACCCCTCTTGCCGCTTGGGTAAACTCCGGTGCAGCAACCAAGCCAAGCCAAGAGCCGAAAAGGAACTGACGGCATACAGGCCGAACAGGAAGATTCCCTGTTGATTGAATAAGCCCCCAATAACATGCTTGTCTGGAACGAGAAATCCTATGAGAAAGGCATAGACAGGGAGTCGCGCACTGCATGTCATCAGCGGCGTAATCAAAATGGTGAGCAAACGCTCCCGTTTTCCGGAGATAGCACGTGCCGCCATCACTGCAGGGACCGCACAAGCGAGGCCTCCAACGAGGGGTACAATGGAGCGACCATTCAATCCAATGCGCTGTAAAAATTGATCCCCTAAAAACCCTACGCGCGCCATGTATCCCGTGGCCTCCATGGCACTGATGAGCCCGAATAAAACCATGATTTGTGGCACGAAGATGACGATGCCGCCCAATCCATTGAGCAAGCCGTCTAGAAGCAGACTCCTCCACCACGTGGCAGGCATCATCTCCATAGCGGTCCGGTGGACCCAACTGAATCCTGCGTCTACCACATCCATGGGGTACGCGGACCAAGCATAGACCGCTTGGAACAGGGCGAAGAAAACTCCCGCCAAGATGACATGTCCCCAAAAAGGATGGGTGAAAACCCGATCCATCGAAGTCGTCCGCATGCTGGAATCTTTCCAATCGGACGGAGTTTCATTCGCGTCTTTTGACCAGCGTGCAGTCCATTGCCTGATGCGTTCCATTCGCCACCCGGTTTCTTCCAATTGAAGCGCTGCGCGGGACGTTGGAATTTCATCATGGGCCAATGAAAGAGCGGCTTTCTGGGGCGCCGTTAACCATGTTGGAATGCTTTGTAAGCGCAGATACCAAGAAAGACGTTGACGCGATTCTCCGGGGAAGGCCCCTTCCAAAATTTCAAAGGCTCCCGTCCAATTCGCAGGCGTCAAACGCCGCTCCTCCAAGGTGCTTTCGCGCAACGCACTGTTCATCAAAGATTTTTTCAAATCAGCCGTAGAATCCTCGACCGCATTGATGGTGACGACATCAATGCCTGTGAGCTTGACCCAATCAGGAACATCGATTGGTGTATCATCCGTTCGGTTGATGACAATCGCCGCCTTGAACTGTAGTTCCAAGACCTGCAGTACCAGAAACAAACTGCTCCGCAATTGCGCACTATCGATAACAAGCCAAATGGCATCGGGACGTGTAGCCGGATTCGGATCAAAGAGGATGCATTGGGTCACCCGCTCATCCTCTGATTGCGCATAGAGGCTATAGGTACCCGGTAGGTCGACGAGGGTCAAATGTGCACCTCCACGGATTGTGCCTTCGAGCGCATCAACGGTAATGCCGGGCATGTTGCCGACTTTACCTCGCGCATTTGTCAACCGGTTAAAAACGGTTGTTTTGCCACAATTTGGATTGCCGATCAGCGCAATTTTCACGAGACGAAATTCGCGGTTGACCTGCCGGGATACAATCCCATGAACAAGGGACTTTTCACTTCGGTAAGCGTCAGTTTTTCACCAACCATGAGGTGGGATTTTGCGGTGTTTGTTTCGCACCTTGAATCGCCCAGACCTCGAAATGCAATGCAGACCGGCTGGCCGAAGCCTTCACTTGACCGATACGCTCACCCCCCTCGATTCGATCTCCTTTTTTCAGAGCAACCTGCTCCAAATTGCTGTAAACCGTGCGGAACGCACCGTGCGATAAAATCAGGGTTTGACCAGCGCCGGGAATGGTGAACAAACTGCTTACCGTTCCGCTGAAAACCGCCACGACTGAACTACCGGCATCCGTTGTAATGTCGATTCCATTGTTGTCAATGGTAATCCCCGGTATTGTGGGATGCGGCTGCCGTCCGAATTTACCCGTGACAATACCGCGTAGAACCGGCCACCGCAAAGCGTTTTTATTTCGCTCGAATTCTGCAGACACCATTTTTCCTTCGGGGGTCAAGGCAAACTCTCCCTTTGATGAGGCGCGTTCAGCGGCTAACTCCTCTTCGATGATTCTCCGAATGGCTCCATTGAGTCGCTCTTGTTCCGCTTGGGCTTTTTTGACTTGTTTGCGCAATCGGGACTCTTCACCGCGCAAGCTTGAAACCAGATTAGCGCGCTCTGCGCGGTCATTTTTGAGTCGATCGCGTTCCGTTTCAATGTCCGCTAAGACATCCTCCAACGATACACGCTCTGCTTCAAGTGAGCGTTGATTGGAGTGCAGTTTGTTTTGAGCCAACTCGATTTCCAGTACATGCTCTTTCCGCAGCGTGGTATACGATTGAAGCAATTGGAAACGCAATGAAGCTTGTGCGAAGTCAGCGGCGGAAAAGAGATAAAGCCACGGATTTTGCGATAGTGAGATCCTGTAGGCACTTCGAATCATCCGTGAATACTCGTCTTTCATCGCTCCGATGTGTCCTTGGAGTGCTCTGATCTCGCCATCGGTACTCCGCATAGAGCGCTCTGTAGCTCGAATTTCAGATTGGTGATGTCGGACCAGTTTCTCCCGCAGTGCCACCCGCTTTTCAATCAATCGCAGGGAGCCAACGGCATCATTCCGGTTGGAAGAAGCGTCTTTGAGCAAACGCTCGGTTGTCGCAATTTGAGCGTTGATGGCATCACGCTGTCGTTGCAAGCTGGCCTTGTCTTGGGGCCAAGCGATGAGTGCACTGCCACAGAGGGTCAGGAGCAGAAAGAAGGATTTAAAATCCGGAACGACGCTCATAGTTGTCCGGAATTTCAAAAGGAAAATCATAGGCCCTTCCAAAGCGAATACGCATAATTTCCCACTCCATAATCAGTCCGCCTTCTGGCGTTGTCACGGTCAAACGGGTTTCTTGAGGCCAGCGACCTTCTTCGCGGTCAGTGAATTCACTGCGTTCTATGGTCATGGATCGTTGGTAGTACAAGTCGTCAAAGCGATCTTGTAGCGGGTCAAAAGTCAACCCATCGAACCAATGCCGCTTCACCAATAAGTCGCCGTCGTCCGTGCGGTTTCGAACCCGTTCGTAGCGACGATCGGTCGCTTGTATGCCCAAAGAATCTTGAGGAGATAGCGCATTCTTGTCGACCCCAACCAATCGTTTGATTCGGCCATTGTATTTGCTGATGAGGGCATAGGAAAAGCCATCAATGCGGCTGTTGAATTTGTCCAATTCGGGGTCGATTGCCATGGGACGGCCGGTCAGGATATCCTGGATATCTGCGAAGGACAGTTCGGTGTCTGCCCATTCGCTGAGGGAGACATAATTGCCGGCATAATGAAAGCGATTTCCGGGGATCTTACTGAGCAGGCGAACGGAATCGGGCTCCAACAAAATCCGCGCGACTTCTACACCCAATGCCGGTGAAATACTGATCCAAATGGCACTGTCCTTCGCCATGCGAATGGAAGCTTTGAAGGAATCTACGCCATTGGCCGTTTCCACGGATGCGTCAATTTTCATTCCCAACCATTCCCATGGAATTTGATTGGCTTCGAATCCTTCGAGCACTTGGTTCGGGTTGATATTGCGCAGTGGTTTGCCTCGAGCAAGTCGCTGTTCGTTGGAGCAACTCGTCGAAAAGACGAGGATGCACACAAACAGAGCACGGGAGTGGAGGCGGCTGAGCATCAGGATCCTTCTTCAATTTTACGTTTCAACGACTCAGAGTTTCCTCCGCGTTCCAAAGCCGTATTCCAAGAATTCAGAGCGCCTTCATGGTCTCCCATAGCCGAGCGGATATCTCCATCGTGTTCCCAAAACGTCCCATCGTTGCCGTTGGCTAAGAAAAGGGCTTGGGTGATGTAGTCCAAAGCTTCGGGGTAGCGCTCCATTTGGTACAATACCCATGCATGTGTATCCAAAAAATTGGCTTCATCCGGTGCGAGCTCGATGGCCATGCTACTGCACGCAAAGGCGCGGTCTAAATGGCGCTTGTTTTGTGCCAAACGGTAGGCATGGTTGTTCAAGAAGGTTGGGTTGGTCGGGACTTTGGACAAGCTCCTTTCGTAGGCCGCTTCTGCCGGCTCAACGTCGCCTTGCATGTGGAGAACGTCTCCAAGCAATCCCGCCAACTGCGCTTCAATCAATGGAGCATCCAACACAACACCCAACCCTCCGTTGAAATAGCCAATGGCTTCTTCAAGCTCACCCTTTACCATGGATCCGATTCCTGCTAGGAGATAAAATTCGGCCTCCAAGGGAAACCGATCCATGGCTTCTTGAGCGTGCTGTATCATGGCCTCATATTCGTCCAGTTCAGCATCCAACGCGATGAGGTTGGTCCAAGCGGAAGGGATATGTGGTATGGCCACAACAGCCTTCTCCATGTGCTCTTTTGCCAATGCGGGTTGGCCAAGCATTTGCGCCAAATCTGACGCGAGCATGCGGATATTGCCATCCTCCCCGTGGAGTTCAACGGCACGATTCATCAAGTTTACCAACGGTTCTAAAAGCGCAGGATTATAGGAAGCGAGCTGCAGGTACTGCACCAAGATGTCGTGCTTTTCTTCAACCAAAACATCTTCGGAATCAAAGGCAATCCACAGCGATTGCTGTGCCTTTTCGAGTTCGTTCCGGCTAGTCCAGAGTTCGGCAAGCTCCAATTGAACCAATCCATTTCTTGGGTCGAGGCGTTGCAGCTGGAGTAAAACATCCAACGCAGCAGCTTCTTGTTCCGTTGCCAAAAGCATTTGAGCCCATTGAAGCTTGAAATCAAACTGATTGGGGTGTGCAATGACGGCCGCCTCTAAGGTTCGATAGATGCCCAAATAATCTTGGCCTAACTCCATCAAATAGAGTTTCTGTAGCAGAACGTCGGGGTCGTTGGGGACGGCTTTTTCATAGGCTTTGCAAAGCGCAAGCGCAGCGTCGAGACCTCCTGCGTCAGCGAGTCGAAGCGTCCATTCCATGGTCCATTCAAAATCCCCTGGACGCCGTTCCAAGATCCAAAGGAGATCGGCATTGGCATCGTCATAACGGTCTAAACGCATGTTGGTTTGCGCTCGAAATTCCCTGTACCACCGGTTTTCAGAATCGAGTTTGTTTGCGGCGTCGAAGTGCATGAGAGCCGCGTTCCAACGTTCAAACTCCAAGTCGATTTTTCCCAAGTCGAAATGCAAGGAGCTTTCGTTGGGCTCCTGTTCTAAACACTCCATAAAGCCGGCATAAGCAGATTCAGGATCTCCTTTGGCCAAATGATTTTGGGCTTCGAAATACGACCGCTGAAACGCTTCTGAGTAGACCGGAAGTTGAGACAATTCGCTCGGTCCTTTGCACCCAAAGATTGCAGCCGTCAATAGAATGAGGCTGATGCGAGTGCAGGTGCAGAAGGAGCGAGAGTAGAACATGTTTCTAATCAATAACGTTGTAATCGCCAACGCTTATATCTTGAGAGCGACCGAGCAGCTTCGCGTGATTGCCCACCATCGACCCGGAGAGCACTTTGTTTTCAATCGTCGAGTCGTTTTGGATCAACGTGTTTTGAATCCGGCTGTCAGCTACGGTGGTCCCTTCACCGATGCTAACATGCGGTCCGATGACGCTTCTTTCGATGCGGACATGCTCTCCAATGAAGCAAGGAGGGAGGATAACGCTTTCCGAGATGTTGGCTGAAGCAGGAATGCTTACCTGGTCAGCCGTCAGCGTCAAGATCCGCTGATTCGTCTCGACGGTTGCGACTTTGTTTCCGCAGTCCATCCATTCCGTCACGCGGCCGGGTTCGAACTTGAGTCCCGACTGGGTCATGTTGCGCAACGCATCCGGCAATTGGTATTCTCCTCCTTTGATGATGTTGTGATCGATCAATTTCTGCAATTCTGTTTGAAGGCGCTCGCCGTCTTTGAAAGCATAGATTCCAATCATGGCCAAATCACTGACAAATTCACTCGGCTTCTCGACGTAATCTTCAATAGCGCCATGGGCATCCGTGACAACGACTCCGAAAGCACTGGGGTCGTCGACCTGCTTGACAAATAAAACCCCATCGGCATCGGGATTGATGGTGAAGTCTGCTCGAAAAAGGGTGTCTGCAAAAGCGACGACAACCGGGCCCTTGAGGCAGGCCTTTCCACACAAGATGGCATGCGCCGTGCCGAGCGGTTCTTCTTGATGGCAAATGTGGCCTTTGGCGCCCAATCGCTCGGCCATGGCCAGCAATTGCGCTTCGGTTTCGGCTCCGAAATCACCAATGACAAACGCAATTTCCTCTACCGGTTCCGCACTCATTGCAACGATATCCTCGACCAAGCGCTCCACGATGGGCTTGCCTCCGACGGGAAGTAACGGCTTGGGAACGGTCAAGGTGTGTGGTCGTAGCCGGCTCCCTCTGCCAGCCATGGGGACAATGATATTCATCTTTTGATTCTAAACGTATGTTATGCTGTACCCGTACTCCCAAAACCGCCCTCACCTCTTTGGGTATCGGGCAACGTATCCGCTTCTGTCCAAACAACGCGCTCGTACCGGGCCAAAACCAATTGGGCAATGCGTTCTCCATTTTCAATGGTGAATGGCTTGCTGCCGTGGTTGATCAATAAAACACCGATGCCGCCACGGTAGTCTGCATCAATGGTTCCCGGAGCATTCAACACGGTGACCCCATGCTTGAACGCCAAACCACTCCGAGGCCGCACTTGCAATTCAGTTCCTTCAGGCAAGGCGACAAAGAGGCCTGTTGGGATCAATTGATATGCTCCCGGTTCGAGAACGACGGGTTCGGAGAGGTGCGCCCGAACGTCGAGACCTGCACTCAGTGCAGTCGCATATTCTGGAAGGGCGTTGCCGCTTTCGTTGCGAATGATGACAGAAGATTGATTGCTCATTTTCCTGTGAAATCGGGTTTTCTTTTGGTGATAAAAGCTTGCGTTCCTTCCCGGAAATCTTCCGTGTCAAAGGAGGCGCCAAAGCACTCAATTTCTGCTTCGAAGCCATTGACACCGTCTTCATATCCCGCCAAAACCGCTTGAATGGCCGTGTCGACGGCTGTGGGTGAGTTCTTCAAAATGCGGCTGGCCATTTTTTCAGCAGCGGCCAAAAGTTCGGTTGCAGGAACCACTTGATTGACCAAGCCGCAGAGCAATGCTTCTTCGGCTCCAACCATGCGGGCTGTCAGGATCATCTCCATGGCCTTTCCCTTTCCGACGATTTGTGGCAAACGTTGTGTTCCGCCGTAACCGGGAATCACGCCCAATGAAACTTCCGGTAAGCCCATACGGGCGCTATCGGAGGCAATGCGCATGTGACAGGCCAAAGCCAACTCCAATCCACCGCCGAGAGCGAATCCATTGATTGCCGCGATGATGGGTTTTCCGCTGCGCTCGATCCGATTGAACAACAATTCCTGGCCGTAATCAGCCAAATGCCGTCCTTTTTCAGCGTCGAAGTCTGCGAATTCTTTGATGTCTGCACCAGCCACAAAAGCCTTGTCTCCGCTGCCCGTTAAGATGATCACCCCTACTTCAGCATCGGATTGTGCGGTTTGTATGGCGTCGGCCAATTGACGAATCACCTCCGCGTTCAATGCGTTGAGGGATTCTGGACGCTGAATGGTCAACGTGCAGATGCGGGCTTTTTTATCTTGAAGAATCAGCGAATGCGTCATGGGATGAAGGCGAGGGGTTCAAAGGGCAAATTACGAAATGAGGGGGTCCGTCAGGCGTTGTTTTCAAGAGCTTCCAACGAACGTTTTCCCGCACGACTTGAAAGCAGCTCTTGGGTATACGGATGTTGCGGATTATTCATGATTTCTGACGTGTCTCCAGTTTCAACCAATTGCCCATGTTGCATCACCAACAGGCGATTGCAAAAGGACTGTACGACTCCGAGGTCGTGGGATATAAAAAGAAAAGTCAATTGACGTTCGTCTCCGATGGTGGCGAGTAAATCCAAAATAGCACGTTGTATTTGAACGTCCAAGGCCGCAACACTTTCATCCAAGACTAAAAATTCTGGCTCCATAGCGAGCGCTCGCGCGATGACGATGCGCTGTCGCTGGCCGCCGCTGAAACTTTGTGGATAGCGCTTGGCGTCTGCTTCGCTCAATCCGACTTCTTCAAGCAAAGCAATGGCTCGTTTGTTAGCAGTCAAACGATTTTCTCCTAAGTGCATTAGCACCTCTTCCAATGCACTTCCGATGCGCATGTGGGGATTCAAGGCGCTATACGGATCTTGAAAGACCAATTGAGCCAAACGTCGCGTTCGCTTCATGGATTTTCGATCGTCCGCCAAAACGGGTTGACCATCCAGCATGATAGATCCTTCAGAAGCAGCAGTAAGGCCTAAGATCAAACGACCTAAGGTCGATTTTCCACTTCCACTTTCTCCGACCAAACCAACCCGTTCCCCACGGTATATCGTGGCATTGACTTGTCGAACGGCCGAAAAGACATCGGTCACTTGACCGAAGAGGTTGCGGCTAACAGGAAATGACTTGGAGACCCCTTGCACTTCGATGTATGCCTTTTGTCCGGGTGCTTTGAAAATCCGCTGAGGCCTGGTTTGTGCGTCTAGGAGCGCCGATGTGTATGGATGCTCGGGGTGAAGGAATACTTTCCAGATCGGGCCTTGTTCTACGATGCCCCCGTCTTTCAGAACCAAAACAGTATCAGCGATGTCGCGAACAACATCGAGGTCATGCGTAATGAAGAGAATGGCCAAGCCACGTTGGACTTGGATTTTTTTGAGTAGCGCTAGGATGGATTGTTGCACGGTGACATCCAAGGCCGTGGTGGGTTCATCGGCGATGAGCACTTCAGGTTCTGCGGCCAGTGCGATGGCCAACATGATGCGCTGTTTTTGCCCTCCGCTCAATTCGTGGGGGTACTTATTGAATGTTAGGGCTGGATCGGGCAATTCCACCTCTTCAAACAAATGTTCGACGCGGATACGAGACTCGCTTTTGGAGCGTTCTTGATGCGACATCAGGACTTCAGTAACCTGCAGTCCCACCCGCATCGACGGATTCAACGAGGACATGGGGTCTTGGAAAACCATGCTCAAGCCTTGACCTAAAGGGGCTTGGTTCAGACCGTTTGGAGCGATCCAACACTGTCCAGAAGGGAGGTGTGTTACCGTCCCGTCGACCACTTCGCCTCCTTTGGGCAACAGTCCCATGATGGCTGAAGATGTGATGCTTTTTCCAGATCCACTCTCACCAAGTAAAGCCGTCGTGGTTCCTTTAAACAAGTCAAATGTTACCCCCCGAGTGACGGGTTCAGCTCCGTTGAATGCAACGGAGAGGTTCCGAATTTGCAGGAGGGGGGTTTCAGTCAACGATTTTCCCATCAGAGGGTTCCTCGTGTTTCTTGCTCGCGTTCAATGGCTTCGAAGAGTGCTTTGAAATTCCCTTTTCCGAAGGATTTGGCTCCTTTTCGCTGGATGATTTCAAAAAACATCGTCGGACGATCCACGACAGGTTTGGTGAAAATCTGAAGCAAATAGCCTTCATCATCACGATCGATGAGGATGCCGAGTTCACGCAAAGGCGCCAGGTCCTCGTCTATGCTTCCAACGCGATCCAAGACGGTGTCATAATAGGAACTCGGGACTTTGAGGAATTCGATTCCTCGATCTCTCAAGGCCGTGACGGTTTCTATGATGTTGGATGTAGCGACGGCGATATGCTGCACGCCCGCACCCTGGTAGAAATCGATGTACTCTTCAATCTGAGATTTTTTCCGACCTTCTGCAGGCTCATTGATAGGGAATTTGATCCGGCCATTGCCATTGGACATCACCTTGGACATCAGGGCGGTGTATTCCGTTGAGATGTCCTTGTCATCAAAGGAGATCAATTGAGCAAAGCCCATGACCCGCGCGTAAAATTCGGTCCAGGTATCCATTTCACCCCAACCAACATTTCCCACCATGTGGTCGATAAATTGCAACCCGAGAGGTTCACTGACTTGCACAGGATTCCAAGCTTGGTAACCCGGCATGAAAATGCCTTCATAGTTTCTACGCTCGACAAAGGTGTGCACGGTATCACCGTATGTTTTGATGCCGCTCAGGACCACCTGGCCATTGTTGTCGGATCGTTCCGTGGGCTCAAGTACACTTTCCGCTCCTCGTGAAGTGGTTTCATTCCAGCTTTTCGTGGCATCGTCGACCCAAAGCGCGATGACCTTCACACCATCCCCATGCCGATTGATGTGATCGTTGATCGGGCCATCAGCCACCAAAGGCGAAGTCAGTACCAAGGTGATTTTATCTTGGCGAAGCACGTAGGATACGCGATCGCGCACGCCGGTCTCTAAACCACAAAAAGCGAGCGGCTGAAACCCCCAGGCGGCCATGTAGTAATACGCGCTTTGTTTCGCGTTTCCACAATACAATTCGATGTGGTCGGTGCCGAGCAAGGGTAAGAAATCGTCCGCTTCTGCAACGACTTTTTTCAATTCAGGAGAGGTGTTACTCATGGGTTAGTCTTCGGGGTTCATTCCAGGCTCAAGCCAAGAACTGTGGTAGTCCGAGTGTTCAATGGCCAAGGCTTGCGCAGTGACTTGCAATGGTCTGAACGTATCAACCATGACAGCCAATTCTTCTGTTTTGGTTTTTCCAATGCTGCCTTCATACGTCCCGGGATGTGGACCATGTGGTATGCCTGCAGGATGCAAGGAAATGTATCCACGATCGATGCCGGTACGGCTCATGAAGTCGCCTTCTACGTAGTACAAAACTTCGTCAGAATCGATGTTCGAATGGTTGTACGGCGCCGGAATGGATTGGGGATGATAATCATACATGCGGGGGACAAAACTGCAAATAACAAACGCATCCGTTTCGAATGTCTGATGCACGGGAGGCGGTTGGTGTACGCGACCAGTGATGGGCTCAAAATCGTGAATGGATAAGGCGTACGGGAAGTGATACCCGTCCCATCCGACAACATCAAAGGGATGCGACGCATAGACGTAGTCGTGCAGCTGACCTTGTTTCTTGATCCGAATGGTGAATGATCCGAGGGCGTCGTGTGTCTCCAACTTCGAAGGCGGACGTAGGTCACGCTCGCAATATGGACTGTGTTCCAACAGTTGCCCGAAGTGGTTGCGGTAACGCTTCGGAGAATAGACAGGATGTGCTGATTCGGTTATAAACAAGCGGTTTGCGCTTGAATCAAAAGCGAACCGGTGGATGATTCCCCGCGGAATGACCAAATAATCTCCCGCACTGAAGGGGATTTGACCCAACATCGTGTGCAGTGTTCCAGCACCCTCATGAACAAAAACCACTTCATCACCATCGGAATTCTTGTAGAAGGCGTCTTCCGCCATGCTTTTGGATGGTGCAGAAAGTAAAATAGTGACGTCGCTATTGAAGAGCACGGGAACGCGGCTTTTCAAATAGTCCTCGTTTGGCTTCACCTGAAACCCCTCGAGCTTTCGACTCAAAAGATTGTTCTCAACGGCAGCTTGGGGTCGCACATCGATGGATTGACCGACGCGTTTGACCATGGTTGGTCGATGCAAGTGATAGAGCAACGAACTCATCCCGACAAACCCGATGGTTCCGAATAACTGCTCGTAATGCAGCGTGCCGTCTTCCTTGCGAAACTGGGTGTGTCGCTTTGGGGGGATCTTTCCGAGTTGATGGTAGAAGGGCATGGCAGTGGTTTTGCAAGACCTAAAAACCCACATGGGTTCCTAGCGCGTTGCGCTAAGTTAGGAAGGTGGGAGTCCTTTTGAAAAGGGAGCCCCTCAATTTCAAAACAAAACGCATATTGAGCATTGTCACCCCGAGGAAACCCGCCACATCCGGACGTATCCCGGGAGCTTTCCATTGTCATCGATGCGCCATTGTAAGGAGAGTTTCGCACCAGTCTCCAAAGGACTTCCTGGAATTAGCCGATTTTTCCGAATCAAGGATGCCATTTTGACGCCACACCGTTGGGAGACCTCCCAGAGTGTTTCCCCTTCTTGCGTTTCAATCCACAATTCAATTCCGCGGGTTCGCTTCGGTTGCAAATAGATGACTTCCCCCACTTTCGGTGAATAGGACGTTTCACCACGCTTTTGTTCAATCTCATTGTACCGGTACAATTGCCACGGCATCAAATCCAATTCAAGTGCCAGGTTATCGTAACGGTCTCCGGATTGCGCAATGATGAATTGAATGTGGTTTTCACTCAATTGCAAAGCCCGATCACCTCGTCTGGCATCCGATGGCTTCGGAGTCAAGCGCTTTTCATTTTCAGAGGCATCAGCCAGATTGTCTGAGAATGCCGTGCGTTCTGCGATGAGCGCCAGCCCCTCCTGGTCGAAAGCGACCAAATCATTCTGCTCAATGAGTTCAATCAGGAGGCGATCGTATTTGGGATTGGTGGCATAACCGCATTTCTTGAGCCCCTTAGCCCACCCCTTGTAATCGGTGATATCCAGCTCAAACAATCCTGCGTAGCGGGTCTTTTTGAGAAATGCACTGTGGTCTTCAAAACTTTGAGAAGCATCGTCATACGCGCGAAAGCACTCCCCTTTGCGGTCGTCATCGTGCTTGACTGTAGCACCTTTCCAATCGCTATGACACTTGATGCCAAAATGATTGTTGGAGCGCGCGGCCAGCTGACTCTTCCCGTCGCCGCTTTCTAAAATACCTTGTGCCAAGGTGATGCTCGCTGGAATGCCATGAATGGCCATTTGATAGACGGCCTCGTCTTTCCATTGCTCCAAGTAGGCAGCGCGATTGCCTTCTCTACCCTGTTGTGCGGAAAGGGAAAAGGAGCAGCCCAGAATCATCCAAATCACCATCCACCCCAAAAGCAGGGGGAATAGCATGGACTTGCAATGCTGAGGGATATCAATGTGATGGAGGGAATACACCGGCGTTGAGGATGGCCTCAAAATTAGGGAGGTCCTTAGGAGGTCCAATAGGGTTGGTCAGAGACTATTCACCAAATTGGTGTGAACAGCTTTTGCATCAAGGATTCAAGGCTTCTCCTTCTATCGAGCGAATGATATTCCCTTGATCATTTTTGAAGGTCCAGGTCCCTGAAGGGGCTCCTTCGTCATTGTAGCTTCCCTCGATGAAGAGTTGACCATTGGGATGCCACGTGCGGTACAGCCCAACCTGGATGTCCTGGTAGTAGTGGTGTTCCGACCAAGGAAGTCCATCTTCATAAAAGGCGCTCCAGGTTCCTGTTTTTTGTCCTGCGTCATAGAACCCTGTTTTCTCTACGGTCCCGTTTTGATAGAATGTACGGACGGCTGTGCTGTCGCCATGCGCGAGTGTTACTTCCCGTTTTGCTGATCCATCGGGCCATACCGAGGTGATGACCTGTTCAGGTTGCTGGGCGCAATGGATGAAAGCGGGCAACATCAAAACGAGCAGTGGAAATCGCATCATGGTAGACTATTTTTTTCGTTCGATGGTATAGTCCACCAGTCCAATCAGGGCTTCTTTGGTCGTGCTGTTTGGCACATCGTTCAAAAGATCAACCGCTTGGTTTCGCAATGCAGTCATCTGTTGATGGGCATACGCCATGCCCGGACCCTCTACAATGGCACGCATGACTTCAGCGACTGCTTCAGGTTTGTCGTGGTGACGCTTGACCAAGGTGATGAGCCGTCGCCGTTTCTTCGCAGTTGCATTGTTCAATGTGTGAATCAAGGGCAGGGTCATTTTGCGCTCCCGGATGTCCCCACCGGTTGGTTTCCCGGTACGTTCACCCTCTCCCAGATCGAGGAGGTCGTCCTTGATTTGAAAGGCCAACCCGACGAGCTCTCCAAAGGACCGCATGCGTTCGACCGTCTCAGAATCAGCTTCAGCAGACGCGGTTCCACAAGCGCAACAGGCAGCAATCAACGACGCTGTTTTCCTTCGAATGATATCGAAATAAACGGCTTCGGTGATGTCCAAGCGTCGGGCTTTTTCAAGTTGGAGCAATTCACCTTCACTCATTTGGCGAACAGCTTCAGAGGTGATTTTGAGCAAATCAAACGCCTCTTGATCTACGGCCATGAGCAAGCCGCGAGATAGTAAATAGTCCCCTACGAGTACAGCGACCTTCTTTTTCCAAAGGGCTTGAATGGAGAAAAACCCGCGGCGCATGGGACTTTCGTCGACGACGTCATCGTGCACCAAAGTGGCCGTGTGAAGCAGTTCAATCAACGACGCAGCAACATGTGCTCTTTCATTGAGTGGCTGATTGTCGGCTTGTTCGCTTTGAAGTCGAGCGCACAAGAAGACAAACAATGGCCGCATCTGCTTCCCCTTCCGCCGGATGATATACCGCAGAACAGTATCCAATAAGGCGACGTCCGTCCGCATGGCCGATTTGAAATGAACGGCGAAAGTGGCCATGTCATTGGAGACGGGGGACTGGATTTGCTTGAGCGTCATCATAGAGAAAGCAAAGGTACGTTCGACTGCCACTCGGCCGGGAGCCCTATCTTTGCCAAAAATCCCTCCAATGATTCAATCCATGACAGGATACGGCAAATCAACTGCGACTCTGGGTTCGCGGCGGTATGTTGCTGAGGTGCGATCTCTGAACGGAAAACAATTGGACCTGAACATTCGGATGCCACAGGCATTTCGTGAGAAAGAAATGGACTTAAGGAAGTCCTTGGCTTCATCCATTGTTCGTGGGAAGAGTGACCTAACGCTTTTTTACGAGTCTGATTCCGCAGACCAGCGAGAATTGAATGGCCCATTGATTCGGCATTACTTGGACCAGTTGGAGGCGATATCGGATGAACGGGGATTCGAAAAAGACGGAAAAATGCTCGCTACGGCGATGCGCATGCCGGATACCATTCAGCAATCCAAAGAAGAATTTGAAGAGTCGGAATGGACGGCTTTGGCTGAATTGATTGCCTCAGCAACAGCGCAATTCATCGCCTACCGCAATCACGAAGGAGCTTCCATGGAGGTGGATTTTCGCCAGCGGGTTGAGCGCATTTTAGCTTTGGAGTCGGATCTAGACCCCTTGTTGACTGCGCGGATTGAAAGAGTTCGTAGTCGGATTCAATCGAATTTTGATGAGATCAAAGACCGGGGACGATTGGATGAAAATCGATTTGAGCAGGAGGTGCTTTTTTACATTGAAAAGATGGATGTTTCGGAAGAGCGCGTGCGCCTGAAAGCACACTGCCAGTACTTCATGGACATGCTCGATGCGGAGGTCGGTCAAGGAAAAAAATTGGGATTCATTGCCCAAGAGATGGGACGCGAAATCAATACACTTGGCAGCAAAGCCAATGACGCCGAGATTCAGCGTTTCGTCGTTCAGATGAAAGATGAACTCGAGAAAATAAAGGAGCAGGTGCTCAATGTGCTTTAAGATGAATGGCAAGGCCGTCATATTCTCCGCTCCTTCAGGCTCCGGTAAAACCACGATCGTGCGGCATTTACTTGGAAAAACGAATCTGCCTCTGGGTTTTTCAATTAGCGCGACAACACGTGCGTCTCGCGGGAAGGAGGAACACGGGAAGGACTATTTCTTTTTGGAATTGCCTGCCTTTAAAGCGTGCATTTCAAAGGGTGAATTGGTCGAATGGGAGGAGGTCTATGAGGGTGTTTTTTACGGCACGTTAAGAACGGAATTGGAACGGTTGTGGTCAGAAGGAAAAACAGTAGTCTTCGACGTCGATGTCGTTGGTGGTTTAAAGTTGCGTGAAGCATTGGGCGATCGAGCATTGTCTGTATTTGTGCAGCCCCCCTCATTGGAGGAACTTCGAAATCGCCTTGAAGGCCGCGGTACGGATTCGAAAGAACGCATCGACGAGCGGATGGAAAAGGCAGAATGGGAATGGAAGCAGAACATCCATTTTGATCGAATCCTGATCAACACCCATTTGGATGAAGCGTGTAAAGAGGCTGCGGATTTGGTCACAGACCATCTGGGCTTGACGCTGGACCACCTAACGACTCCTGAAGAATAGCGGCCATGTCCAATCCTCAGCAAGCACGTCGAAAAATCGGGCTCTACTTCGGGACGTTTAACCCCATTCACATGGGGCATTTGGTGATTGCAAATCACATGGCAACTCACACGGATTTAGATGAAGTTTGGTTGGTGGTCACGCCGTTGAACCCGCAAAAGGATTCGGTTGAACTGATGGCGCAAGAACACCGATTGCAGATGGTCCACCTGGCAACGGCGGAGAATGAATTGTTGCAAGGGAGTGACGTAGAATTTGCGTTGCCCTCTCCCAATTACACGGCAGCCACCATGCGCTTCATTCGCGGGGAGCATCCGGAAGTTGATTTCAGCATCATCATTGGTGAAGACAACTTTCACAATTTGCATACCTGGAAAGACCATTGGGAATTGGTAACACACCATCGAATTTTGGTCTATCCGAGACGAAGTGTTGGGGTCGAACAGCTCACTACGAGCATACGAGAAGGCGATCAGGATCGAATCCCTGTCGACCACGCGCATGTTGTTTGGTGCGACGCTCCGATGATCAGCATTTCTTCAACGTACCTGCGCAAAGCGATACAGGAACACAAAGACATTCGGTATTTGTTGCCAGACACCGTTCTGAATTACATCAGCAACAACATGTTGTACGAACAGCCCTAAAGCGGGTCAGGTGTTGTTGAACGTGTTCATTGTACGGTCCAATCCGGCTGTCGTAAAACTGCAGATCAACTCATCGCAACGTGTCAATCGTTCTGTGAGTGCTGCAGACTCTATTCCACCCCATTTCCCGAGCACATAATCAACTTGTTGCCCTTGTGGGAAATCGGAACCAATGCCGAATCGCAGTCGGGAGTAGCTCGGGGTCTGCAACGTGGTCTCAATGTTTTCCAACCCGTTGTGGCCTCCCGCTCCTCCTTTTCCGCGCAACCGAAGTGAACCAAAGGGCATCGCGAGGTCATCGGTAACAATCAAAACTCGGTCTAAAGGGATTTTCTCAGCCTCCATCCAATACCGGACGGCCTTTCCACTCAGGTTCATGAAGGTCGATGGCTTGAGCAGCACCAGTGTCCGTCCCTTAAATCGGACGGAAGCAACATCGCCCAGTCGGGAAACCTCAAAAGAAGTTTCCCGTTTCTGGGCGATGGCATCCAAAACATTGAACCCGATGTTGTGTCGGGTGTCCTCATATTCTTTACCGGGGTTACCGAGGCCGACGATGAGGTATTTCATGCTTTTCTCTTCAATGGCAATAGCATTGCCCTTGAACGGTATTATGCAGCAGAATCGTCGCTTGCAGCTTCCGCGCTCTCTTCTTCAACCTCCGCATCAGCGGACATTGCAGCACGCGTTCGCTTAACAGCAACCAACAAAGCAGAGTCGTTTAAAAGAACTTCGCAATTGGGAACATCAATGTCTCCAACACGCGCGTTGTCGCCAATATCCAAGCTGTCGATGTTGACAAGGATTTCCTCAGGCAAATCAGCTGCAAGACCGCGCACCGGGATGCGACGGAACAACATTTGAATACGACCACCGTTCATAACGCCTGGAGAAACACCAGTGGTGCGCAATGGCAATTCAACACGCATCGGCTTGCCTTCAACGACCTGGAGTAAATCCAAGTGGATCACGCGGTCAGTAACCGGATGGAATTGAATTTCTTGGATAACACAATCATGTGTTTTTCCGTTGAAATCGAATTTGATTTGGAAGACATCAGGATTGACAACCAACTTGGTGATGTCCAATTCTGGAATGGAAAAATGCTCTTGCGAACCAGTGCCGTACATAACTCCGGGTACCCGGGAGTTCTTACGCAGTTGACTCGCATCTTTTTTTCCTACGCTCTCTCTCGGAGAGCCGCTCAATGATGCAATTTTCATAATTAATGAATAAGTAAAGAAGAGCTGATGGAACGATTTTCCATCAGACAGGTTAACGTTTGAGCAAACATATCTTCGGCCGAAATGACCTTGATTTTGTTTGTTGGTTTTGTCGTATTCAAAGGAATACTATCGGATACGACCAATTCAGTAAGCACACTTTCTTGGATGCGCTCATAAGCAGGGCCACTCAAGACAGCGTGTGTACACATGGCCCGCACAGAGCGTGCGCCGTGTTCCATCATGAGTGCCGCAGCTTTGGTGAGTGTACCAGCAGTATCGCACATGTCGTCAACGATGACAACATCTTTTCCAGCAACCTCACCAATGACAGTCATGTTGTCAACCTCATTGGCAACTTTACGTTGCTTGTAACAAATGGCCATGTCCACGCCGAGCAATTTCGCATACGAATTTGCTCGTTTGGTTCCGCCTGTATCCGGTGTAGCAATGCACAAATTGTCCTGATCCAATGCACGCAAGTAAGGAATGAAGAGTGTGCTGGCAAACAAGTGGTCTACGGGGATTTCGAAAAACCCCTGGATTTGATCCGCATGTAGATCCATCGTAATGAGACGGTCAATGCCAGCAGCGGTGAGCAAATTGGCAACCAACTTGGCTCCGATGGCAACACGAGGTTTGTCTTTTCGGTCTTGTCGAGCAAATCCAAAGTAAGGCATGACCGCAATAATGCGTTTGGCACTCGCGCGTTTGGCTGCATCAATCAGGAGCAACAGCTCCATCAAATTATCCGTAGGTGGATACGTTGATTGCACGATCGCAACCTCCTGTCCACGGATGGTTTCTTCGATACTCACAGTGAACTCACCATCACTAAACCGCGTTGTTTTCACAGGGACCAATTGCGTCCCCAATGATTGCGCGACCAATTCTCCAAAAACTTTGGAAGTCGAACCGGCGAGTATTTTGAGCGTATTGGCCACGAATGCAGTGCTTTAAAAGGCACGCAAAGGTAGGGAATACAAGCCGCAAACCCAACGGAATTTGCAAGTGCCTTTGAGCAGTCAACGGACGGTAAATCGCACGGGAATCGTGTAGGTTACTCGAACCGGTTTTCCATGTTGTGTTCCCGCGATCATTTGAGGAAGGCAATTCAAGGCTTCAAGGGCTGATCGGTCCAAATCTGGATGAGCACTTTTTAAAATGGAGGGGCTGGAAACGTCACCGAATTCATCCACGTTGAATTGAAGAAAAACCACACCGCCAACCCCTGCGTCCACTAGTCTTCTTGGGAAAATTGCACACGATTGAATCAGTCGGATCATCTCTGCCTCCGTGCACAATCGCTCTTGATCCCGATTCAAAATACTGGTGCATGAGGCAAATCGGGGCATGTGTTCTGCGAGTAGAACGGTCTCGATTTCGAACTCTTCGGTGCCGTCACCATTGCCGTCACCGTACGAACTGAAGTCGTGCAATGGACCCAGCTGGATATCGGAATTCGGATCGGGCAGTGGAGCCGCAGGATTGGGCTCAGTGAGTTGAGAGACCACGCGCGGGTTGATGAAAGGCCTGGGCGGTGGAACAGGTTTGGATGGCACGGAAACGGGGGCGATTTCACTTTCCAGCAAACTCGTCGCTTGGTAGCTCCATCCAGCCGGTTCACTCCATTCCATTGCGGTCCATTCAAAAGAGGCTAGCGTGATGGACAATGCGGCAATGAACCCAAGAGGAAACAATCGCGGTGTTTTTGGCTCATTCATAGCGGAAATAGTTGAAGGGGTTACCCCTCCAAATGTTCCAATACCGTGCCAAATCCCTCAAGAGCGTTATTCGGGGCAGATCATTTTGAATCCTTTGCCGTGCACATTGATGATTTGGATGGAGTCATCTGGTTTGAGATGCCTGCGCAACTTTGCGATATAGACATCCATTGAACGTCCATTGAAGTAGTTTGGATCACCCCAGATACTCTTTAACGCAAAGGTGCGCTCGAGTAAGCTGTTTTTGTGCTTGGCAAGGAGAAAGAGCAGCTCGTTTTCCTTGGTGGTCAGCCGCTGTTCAGTCCCTTCTAATCGCAGTTTCTGCGTATTGTAGTCAAATTCGAAAGACCCGATGCTCAGCGCTCCGACGGTCTCGTCATTTTCCGGAAGAGCGGCAGAGCGACGCAAAATCGCATGAATGCGAAGCAGCAACTCTTCCATGCTAAACGGCTTCGTCATGTAATCGTCCGCTCCCACTTTGAATCCTTCCAGGGTGTCTTCTTTTGTCGAGCGTGCGGTTAAAAACAGGATCGGTAAATGACGACTTTCTCTCCGAATTTCTTCGGCCACCTCAAATCCATCCTTTCGGGGCATCATCACGTCGAGAATCACAAAGTCAAAAGCCGACCGATGAAACTCCTTCAATCCTTCAACACCGTCTTTTGCCCAAGTCGTATCAAAGCCTTTAGCCTTCAAATAATCATGGAGCAATCGGCCGAGATTGGGATCGTCTTCACACAGCAGAATACTTGGGTTGGGTTTCATACTCATGGGTGTTCGTGATTAGCAGGTTTAAGACGCCTCAATTTCGGGTTGGACACATCACAATAACAATACACTCGCGCTTCTGATTTGGTTGCACGACTGAAGAAAAGCACCACAAGATTATTGAGGCAAAAGAAGAACGAACGTGCTTCCTTGCTCAAGTTCACTTTCAACGCGAATCGTTCCGTTATGGCGATCAACAACGGTTTTAACGTAACTGAGACCAAGACCGAATCCTTTGACATCATGAACGTTTCCTGTTGGTACACGATACAGTCTATCAAAGACCTTGCCTAAATGTTCTTTCCCGATTCCAATCCCGTTGTCTTGAAAACGCAATTCCAACCCATCTGTTGCTTGAACTGTTGAAATTGTTAGCATGGGATCGCCTGAAGAGTATTTCAAAGCGTTGTCAACAAGATTGAAAATGACATTGGTGAAATGGATGCGGTCCGCCTCAATGAGGGGATTCGAAGCGTCCAAGTGCAGCTCAACCTTCCCTCCGCGTTTGCGGATTTGAATCGCCAAATTCCGCAGAACTTCTTTGATCAAGTCATGGGCGTTGACGGGTTGCAAGAAGAGCTGCATTTTCCCTGAATCGGCCAGACTTGCTTGAAGCACATTTTCTACCAGAACGGCCAAGCGTTTATTTTCCTCCTTGATGAGTGCGATGTAGTGCTTTGTGCCGTCTGGATCCTTGAGCATGTCTGGATCCCCCAAAGCCTCTGATGCGAGACCAATCGTACTGATGGGGGTCTTCAATTCATGGGTCAGGTTGTTCATGAGATCGCGCCGGATGCGGTCGATGCGTTTGCCACGAGCCGCGCCAATAACAGCAGAGAAAAACCCCCATGCGATGATGGAAAGCATCAGGCCAGTCAAAGCAAACTGACCCAAGAGGCTGTACAACAAATGACGGGGCAAGGAAGGGAAATGAAGCCGAATACTCAGTGTTTCAGCTGCCGTTTGGAACGCAGTGACCTCCAAATTTGGGCGGTATTTCTCGTCGGTTTCTGCCAATCGAACGGGTTGTCCATAGCGGTCGAAAACCCCCATTACCCATGGAATCTCAATGCCGTGTTGTTCCAAACTCTTTCCGATGAGACTGTCAAGATGGAAGGCATCGAAGCGTCGCAACATGCGCGCGTCGACCTCGTCCAATCCTCCTCCAATTGTTGCATTCCCTTGTTGAACCAAAGATGAATTGGACTGAGCTTGTTCTTGAGAAAGAGCCTCCAATTCTAGCTGCAGAATGCCGGTTGTTGGTCGCGTTGCGATATCGCCAACCTGACTCAAACTATGAAAAACATTGTCTGTGAAAATCTGCTTCTTCATCTGAATGGAAGAGCGCAGCCAAATGATTTGGACTGTACTCATGGTGATGAAGGCCATGATCATGGCCAAAACGAACCAGGGAATGGGATGTTTTCGTGCGCGTGGCATAAAGAGGTGGAGTAAAGGTAACCCCCACGGCGACGGACCTATAATTCTTCAACAACCATTAACATCTAGCTCGAATTCTGTGATGTCAAGGCGAGGGGATCTCTGATTTTCTTGCTAGCGTTGCTATCCTTACATTTGAAGTTCACTTGTCGTAAAACCATGATTCCCCCGCACCTCGTAGACCAGGTCATTCAAACCGCCGTCATTGAAGACGTCGTGGGGGATTATGTTGAGTTGAAGAAGTCGGGCAGTTCGTTCCGAGGACTCAGTCCATTTACCAACGAGAAGACCCCGTCCTTTTATGTTTTACCGGAAAAGGGCATCTTCAAATGCTTTTCAAGCGGAAAGGGAGGTAGTGTCGTGAACTTCCTCATGGAACTTGAAAAATATTCATTTCCAGAGGCGATCAAGCAGCTTGCACAGCGTTACGGCATTGAAATAGAGGAGGAGGAAATTTCTCCAGAACAGAGAGCGGCGTCAACGGAACGTGAAAGTCTTATCGCCCTCAATGCCTGGGCACAGCAATGGTTTACCAAAGAGCTGCACGAGTCAAAGGAGGGCAAGGCCATCGCACTGACCTATTTCGAAAGCCGCGGATTCCGCCCCGACATTCTCAAGAAATTCAATGTTGGCTATTGTCCCGATCAATGGGAATCCATGAGCGTCGCAGCTCAGAATGCGGGATATTCGAAAGAGCGTTTGCTGGCTTTGGGACTTTCAAAAGACAAGGACGGAAGGCTTTGGGACTTTTTTAAGGGCCGGGTCATGTTTCCCATTCGGGATGTGACCGGAAGGTTCATTGCATTTGGCGGAAGAACCCTGCGCAACGACAAGCAATCAGCGAAGTATTTCAATAGTCCGGAGAGTATTCTGTATCACAAAGGGGATGTTTTGTTTGGCATCCACTTGGCAAAGCCGGCCATTGCAAAGGAGGACCGGGTGCTCTTGGTAGAAGGATATACGGATGTGATGGCCATGCACCAGGCAGGCATTGAGCATGTGGTCTCTTCCAGTGGAACGGCTTTGACGGATGGGCAAATCAAATTGGTCCGTCGCTACACCAAGAACGTCACGGTTCTTTTTGATGGTGATGAAGCGGGAATTCGAGCGTCTTTAAGGGGAGTGGATTTGCTGTTGGCGGAGGGAATGAACGTACAGGTCGTTTTGTTCCCTGACGGCGACGATCCAGATAGTTTTAGCAAGAGGGTCAGCTCCGAAGAACTTAAGCGACACATTGCGGAAGAAGCCAAGGACTTTGTTGCATTTAAAATGGAGTTGCTATCTCAGCAAGCGGGCCAAGACCCGGTAAAACGTGCTGAGATGATTCATAGCGTGATGGAATCCATTGCGGCCATTCCCGATGGCATTCAGCAAGGCGTTTATTTGAAGTTGGCTTCGGAGGAATTGGGGATGTCCGAGGAGAAGCTGCAGCTCGAGATCAATAAAATCCAGCGCTTAAAGCTGGTACAGGAGCAAAAAGCAGCGAAGCGCGATGCCTTCAGGGCGCGCCAGTCGGGGGTTCAGTCGGCACCGCCGCAAGGGGTTCAGGTGCCTCAGAACTGGAGTGATCACACCGCGCCGCCCCCCATAGAATTAGAAGAAGGCGGATCCAATCAGAAGATGGCCACAGACCATCGCACGTTGCTAGAACGTGACCTCATTCGTCTGTTGATCACCTATGGCAAGGAAACGTTGTTTGTAGATGTTGAGCCGGAAGCGGATGATGCAGAAGAGGTGCAAGCTGAACAACCGGACACGACCGCAGTCCCAAAACCTGAAAAACTGGAGGTGTCTTTCGCTGAATTGATGCTGCATCAATTGGAAGAGAATGACTTGCCCATGCAGGACCCCGTTTGCAAAAAGATACATGCGCTGTTCTTAGAAGCGTTGGAAAAAGGGCAAGTGCCATCAAGTTTGGATCTTCTCTCGCATCAGGATACTTCCATTCATCAACTGGTGACAGATTCTACGATTGTAAAGAATCACGTGAGTGAACGGTGGGGGGAAGTGCATCAGATTTATCCAGCGCGTGAGTTGGATCAGTTAAACAAGGCGATGATGGACTCCATGCACCAGTTAAAAATGAATGAAAACAGGCAAGAAATATTGCGTGTTCAAGAGGGTTTGATTGCGTTGTCGGCTGAGGTGGATGCCGGTGATGAGACGGCCATTCATGGAATGCGTGATTTGCTTGAAAAACGAAAGCTATTGGATGCACAAAAGCGCGAAATAGCGCGTTACTTTGGGTCAATAATCCTCCCGTAGTCTATCAGGAGGTCGGAAGTAAAAGGACGCAATGAAGGAATTGATTCAGTCGGGCATTCAGTGGGGTCATGTGGATTTCACACTCAGTGATGTTCTGATCGTGATTTTGGTGATTGCGATCGCCCAACTTTTGATCTGGTTTTTGAGGGTCCTTTTGGGACGTGTCTTCCGTAAAACCAATATTGAAGAGGGCAAGCGCTTCATGATATTGCGCTTGCTTCGGACCCTGATTTACGCGATTTCTTCTGCGATAGCGCTTGAAACGATTGGGGTTGATTTGACCTTGTTGTGGGCGAGTTCAGCGGCGTTGTTGGTCGGTGTAGGTATTGGCCTTCAAAACTTCTTCAACGATGTGATCTCGGGATTTGTATTGTTGTTCGAAGGAGGTGTTCGCGTCGGAGATGAATTGGAAGTCGATGGCATGTTGGTGCGCGTTGAACGCATCGACTTGAGGTCGACCCGGGTGATCACCCGGTATGGCAATCTGATTGTGATGCCCAACGGTCTGATCTCAGGCCAGACGGTGCGTAATTTCACGCAAGGTGATACGGCGTCTATGCTGGAAGTCAAAGTGGGAGTGGCCTATGGAAGTGACGCCAAGATGGTCGAACGGATTTTAATTGAGTGCGCGAATGCTGAGTCTCTTGTCATTCGGCGCAAGGAAACGGCCGCTTTATTTCAAGATTTTGGCGACTCCTCTTTGAATTTCAGTGTGTATTTCTGGGTGAACCAGCCGTGGTCGCGTCGTGTGATTTCGAGCAACATTCGCTTTCGCATTGATGAAGCATTCCGGAAAGAAGGAATCCGCATTCCTTTCCCGCAGCGCGATATTCATGTGATCGCATCCGAGGCGGAATAGAGCAGCCGAGACGGGTGGATTTTCGTTGATAGAATCTTATTCACCTTCCCACGTGCCCGTTTCTCGGACTGATCGCAAGTGCAAATTCAACTCCGTCCGGTTTTCCCATCCTCGTGGTTTCCAGGTGTTTTTAACCAGCGTAAAAGCAAGATCGAGACGGTTCCACTTTTTAATGTCAGAGGCGATAGGGCCCATGTTCCATCCGATGGCATCAATGGACTGTTGTTCATTTTCAGGATGACCAATCGTGATTTTCAAATGCTTCCCTTGCACACCGATGGTCCGAGGTGGACGAAGACATTGAACATTCTTTAAAATAAAAACGGGGGTGGGGTTTCCTGGCCCAAAGGGTTCCAATTGTTGCAGTTCCCTGAATGCTTCTAAAGTCAGGTCTGAGAGCTGGACCTCCTGATCGCAATGCACTGTTCGTCGTGGCGGAACCTGTCCCAGTTGTTTTTTGACGGCGGCTTCTAGCAGTTCCTTGAAGGCCTCTAAATTTTCTGTTGGCAAACTCAAACCAGCGGCCATGGTATGGCCTCCGAACTGGGAGAGCAAACTAGCGCACTCTTCCAAGGCACTGTGGATGTCTACGCCATCAACCGACCGGGCGCTTCCGATCAGAATGCCGTCTTCCTCGGATAGGACGATACTGGGACGAAAACGCTTTTCAATCAATCGACTAGCTACAATTCCGACCACACCTCGATGCCAGTTTTTTCCGGAAACAACCGTGCAGAATGCCTCGGGGTTTGATTTTTCGAGCTGAGCAAAGGCTTGTTCGGTTGTGGCTTCATCCACTTCTCGACGCTTCAAGTTCATCTCTTCGATTTCACGGGCCACTTCTGTAGCGCGATGTTCGCTTTTCTCCATCAGCAGATCGACAACACGCTGGGCATGGTCCATTCTGCCTGCGGCGTTGATTCGCGGGCCAAGCGTAAAGCTAATGTCGCGAACACTTTGCGGTGCTTGCTGGATTCCTGCGGCACGCATCAAAGCGAAAATCCCGGGCCGCTGGCGTTTTTTCAATTGCTTAAGTCCTTGTGACGCCATGATCCGGTTTTCGTCCGTGAGTTCTACAAGGTCAGCACCGATGCTGATGGCGACCAGATCCAATTCCTCTAGAACACCCCCCTCAGGAAGATCCATCGTGTGAGCGAGGCCTTGAAGCAATTTGAAAGCGACGCCACAGCCAGAAAGTTCTTTAAAGGGATAGTCGCAATCGGATCGCTTGGGATTCAGGATGGCGTAGGCCTCCGGAAGCGTTGATTCAGGAAGGTGGTGGTCGCAGATGATCACATCGATGCCTTGCTCCTTGGCTTGTTGGATTGAGCTAAAATCCTTTGTTCCGCAGTCTAGGGTAATCATCAAAGAATAGCCATTGTCAGTGGCCCACTGGACCCCTTCAGCACTGACGCCATACCCTTCGTCGTAGCGATGCGGAATGTACGTTTTGATTTGTGCTCCAACACCTTCCAAGTAGCTCGCCATCATAGCAACAGCGGTCGTTCCGTCGACGTCGTAGTCACCATAAATCAAAATGCGTTCTTCATCCTCGATGGCCTCATGCAGGCGATTGACCGCCTTGCGCATGTCTTTCATGAGCAATGGATGGTGCAGCGCTGTGAAGCCCGGATTTAAGAAATCAACGACGTCTTTTACTTGACTCAATCCCCGTTGTAAAAGAAGAGACGCAACCAATTGCGTGAGGCCTGCGTCTTCCATGAGACGTTCAATTTCACCTTGACCCGGCTTCGTTTTTACGATCCACTTGCTGTTTTCCATTGATTTGTAATGCCAAGTTGGTTGAAAAGGATGCGGAGTTGACGCCTTCAACTTATCTTGGCCCTGCCTAATTTAGGACAATGAACTTGCAAACGCCTTCATTAAATCGATTCCTGATGCCACAAATTCGTTCCATCACACTGTTTTTCTCTTTGTTCGCCTTGACAGCTTTGTTCAGCGCGTGTTTAAATGACGACAATAAAATCCCCGAAAATTGCCATGATGGCATTTTGAATAACGGAGAAGAATTGGTCGACTGTGGCGGGTCCATTTGCCCTCCATGTGATCCATGCGAGAACGGTCAATACGACGTGTTACTTGGAGAACAGTGGGTTGATTGCGGTGGAGAGTGTGATCCTTGTGACCCCAGTTTCAATGGTCAATTGGATCTAGGCGAAGATGGAATTGATTGCGGAGGATCCACAGGCGTCGCCTGTGGTGAGCTGTGTGATGACGGTCTATTGAACGGCTACGAAGCTGCAGTGGATTGCGGTGATGGCTGCGAAAATGCCTGTCCGACATGCTGTGACGGAATCATGAATGGAGACGAGGTCGCTGTTGATTGCGGAGGAAACTACCTCAATGGTCTTTTCGTCGCATGCTCTGATGGAACTCCTCTAGATCAATGTCCAACTTGTCCTCCTGGAGTGAACTGTGGAAACGGGCTATTGGACGGTGATGAGCAATACATTGATTGTGGTGGAGACTTTTGTCCTGAATGCATGGCCATGATGACCTGGAAGGTCAATGGAACAGCTATGTTGGCTGAAGGGCCTCTCGTAGTTGGAACCTTAACGGGTGGATCCATTGGGATATTGGGAACCCCGCTTTCAGGAGGTGAAATGGGTCTGTTCTTGGACGAGCCTGCTTTGGGATGGCAAAACGGAATCACCATTCAATGCAACCCGACTTCCATGCCCACAGCCGCGGCTTATACGGACGCTACAGGAACGTCTTACGCAACTTCGTTTGGCGGTGGAGTTACCGTTAACATTACCTATGTCGATACGAATCCAGGCGGAATCATTGTCGGCACGTTCTCGGGAACGGTGGTTGCAGGAACGGAAGAGAGCGTGAACCTAGCGTTAGGAACCTTCATGGTCCCATTGCCTTAATGACGGGCCTTCTGACTGGGTAAGCCTAATGAGCACCGTACAATCCAAGGTGCACTGAACGGCTTATTCCGGTAATCGGATGAGGTCGAACAACGGATCCAAGTTCGGTGCAATGATGATTTCAATGCGGCGATTGCGGGCCTTGTCTGTTTCGTCCAACGGGTGGTATTCACTTCGACCAGACGCTGCAAGGGCATTTGGGCTGACACCTGACACAGTCAGAATCTCAATAACAGCCGTGGAACGCAAGACGCTCAACTCCCAGTTATTCTTCGGTATCGAGGTCGACGAGAGTTGATCCGTGTCTGTATGACCCTCTACAATGATTTCCAGTTGCTCTTGGCTACTGATTACGGCAGCGAGGTCTCTGAGTGCTTGCTGACCGTCAGGATTGATCCGCGTGCTTCCTGAGGGAAAAAGGAGCTGTGCTTCCAAACTCACATACACTTTGCCGTTGCGTTGTTCTACGCTCAATCCGCGGTCTGCGAAACCCAATAAAGCTTGGGCGAGTTGACTTCTCAATGCTTCTGCTGCGGCATCACGTGCGGCAAGAAGCCCCTCCAATTCTTGAACGCGTTTGGAGCGCTCTGCCAATTGTGATTGACGCAATTCAAGATTACGGCTCAACTCGTTCAACGCATCTTCTTGGGTTTGAAGTTCTTGACGAACGCGACTGAGATCTGCGAGCAATGCCCGATTTTCCTCATTGATGGCGGCCATCTTGGAAGAACTTTCGGTTGTCAATACATCGTTCAATTCACGCAGTCGTTCAATGTCAGCCTCTACCCGCGTTACCTCACGACCCAATCGAGCCGTATCAAGAGCCAGTTGCTGTTGCGCTTGGGTAAGCACATTGACACGTCCACTGAGTTCGCGACGGTCGATTTCGCCATCTTGACTTGCCAATGTGAGCATCTGGCTTTTTCGTTCCAGTGTATCGAAGTCAGATTGTAAGGCATCGAATTGCTTCATTGAAACGCATCCAGAGAATGCAGTCAGAAAAATTAGCGCGAAAAGGAGAGCCGAATTGAGTCGCATGATCTGAAGTTGGTAGAACCCTCTAAGTTCATCCGGCTGTAAATAAGTTTCGTCTAGAGTGAACAATTTTCTTAAGAATAAAATGTTCATATAGTGTCATTTTGACATAGATTCGACATGTCCACTAAACGACGCCTCTATGGTTCACAACAAACTACGCGCGCTTTCATATTGGATTGACCATACACTAGGATGGTTTTTCACGAACGGCCAGAAGTCCAATATGGACAAAGGCGGTGAGTATATGTGGTGAAAATTCTGTGTGTAACGCGTTCAATCCATTTCAATCATTTCAGGTGATTGAAATGCAGACGTTTTGAGGTTCCGTAAAGAACTGCAAAGCATTCCAACCGCCCTCTCGACCGACTCCAGAGTCTTTCACTCCACCAAAAGGAGTTCTTAGGTCACGGACCAACCAGCAGTTGATCCAAGCGATGCCACTTTCAACACCGGCAGCAACCCGGTGAGCTTTCCCAATATGTTGAGTCCAAATGGTACAAGCCAATCCAAAAGGACTGGAATTGGCTAGTTGAACGGCCTCATCTTCCGTGTGGAATCGTTGCAGGGTGATGACCGGTCCGAAAACTTCTTCTTGGTTGATTCTACACTCGGGACCGGCATCTTCAAAGACGGTTGGTTGAACGAAATACCCCCCTTCGCAGCGCGCGTTCGGAGCATCGGCGATGCTTCCACCGCATAACAATGTTGCTCCTTCGGCTTGAGCAGATTGAATGTGACCCATTATTTTATCCCGATGGGCAAGGGATACCACGGCGCCCATTTTGGTTTCCGGAAGCATGGGGTCATTGGGCTGCATCCGTCCCACTTTTTCAATCAAGGCATCTCGGAAGCGGTCGTAAATGGAATCTTCAATGAGGATGCGCGATGAGCACAGGCAGATTTGTCCTTGATTCGCAAACGAAGAACGAATGGTCGTTTGCAACGCTTTTTCGAAATCGCAATCAGCGAAGATGATCGCCGGGTTTTTGCCGCCAAGTTCCAGACTCATTTTTTTGAACATGGGACCTGCAGTGCGGGCAATGTGAGCGCCGGTGACGGTTCCACCCGTGAATGAGATGGCTTTGATGGAAGGGTGCGAAACAATGGCTTGCCCGACTTCTGGGCCAAGGCCGTGAACAATGTTGAGCACGCCAGGAGGGAATCCGGCCTCAAGTACCCATTGCGAGAGCATCCAGGCTGTCACGGGCGTAATCTCGGAAGGTTTGGCAATGACGCAATTGCCTGCAGCGAGTGCAGGTGCGATTTTCCAGGTAAAGAGGTAGAGAGGAAGGTTCCAAGGAGAGATGCACCCCACGACTCCGATCGGTTTTCGATGGGTGTAATTGATGTGGGCAGGTCCTGCTGGAATGTGTGCTTCCGATGAAAACTGCTCGATGGCACTTGCGAAAAATGCGAGATTTTGTTCTGCTCGAGGGATATCCACGCTTTGGGCCAACGAAATGGGCTTTCCATTGTCGCGAGATTCGGCTTCTGCAAGCTGTGCACTGTTGTGCGAAATGAGCTGCGCCAACTTCCTCAAACAGGCTGCACGGCGTTCAACGGGGGTGGTACTCCACGTTGGAAAGGCCTGGGCAGCAGCAGCATACGCATGGTCAACATCAGATGCCTTTGACCGGGGCAATCGTCCCGTAATTTCTCCCGTAGCCGGTTCTATTTGGTCAAGCCATTCCCCGTCATTCGCAGGTTTTAATTCTGATCCGATCAAGTTCAATAATTGCAGCATGCCACCAAGATAAAGGAAGTGTAACGTTTGGCTTTTTCTTAAGGGAAACCTTTTTATCTTTGCCGTCGCTTAGGGCCTAAGTTTGGTCGGATGCACATTCCCCGATGGTGTAATGGTAACACACCGGTTTTTGGTGCCGTTATTCCAGGTTCGAGTCCTGGTCGGGGAACGTAGAGAAAATCCTCAGCCTTAGGTTGGGGATTTTTTTTATGCGTTTTTTTCGTTCCGACGAGCTTATTCACCGCCAGTCAAGGCCTCAACTTGAGCTTGTAAAGACATGATTGTCAGCTGCATAGATGAAATGGTGTTCATCAATGAATCGAGGGTCGCACCAACGGCAACTTCCCCGACGAATACCTCCCCGACAACCTCAGCATTGCCTTGAAGGCGCATGGTTCCGTCTGCCTGAATGTCCATGGCATTGGAACGTGCATTGTCGTCTGAGCCATTTCCAATGGCGAAAAGGACGTCGGTAGCGCCGCTTAAATTGAATTGTCCCAGGACCATGGAATTTTCCTGATCGGCTATGGTTGAGTTGCCAAAAGCAGAGGAGGCTGTTGCCGTAGAGACGGTTGAACGACCCGTTGCTCGGCTATAGAGGCCTGTTGCGGTTGAACCATATCCGCCCGCATGACTCGCATATCCATCTGCGATGGATTCGAATCCTTCAGCATGAGACAATTCGCCCGAAGCGATGGTATACTGGCCTTCACTATGCGCAGCGGTGCCACTTGCGTCAGTTTCACGGCCTTCGGTGTGGCTGTACAATCCGAGAGCATTGGTTTGAAATCCCTCGGCATGCGCAGCGGTGCTTCCAGCAAGGGTCGCGTATCCTTCAGAGTGGCTGTAATTTGATGTGGCGTCCGTATTGTAGCCCTCCGCGTGGGCAGCTAATGCACTTGCTTGAGAGAGCATTCCTTCCGAATGTGAAGCGGTGCCACTTGCGGTCGTTCCTTCTCCTTCCGCGCTGGAACAGGTAGCGCTTGCAATCGTTTGGCGATTTTGAGCATTGGAATACGCCCCCGTGGCACTTGTGTTGGTGCCTGAAGCATGCGCGTATAATCCCGTGGCAGTGATGTTATAGCCTTGAGCAAATCGCTGCATCACCCGCATGGACCCGTTGGACCACGTGTAGCTAGAGGCAGGCGAACCCCAAATGGAATCTTTGATTGAGGAGAGACCTAGCGAATCACGGGCACCTGTGGCATTGGCAGAACCGGTTCCTCCAAATGCAACTGGGATGATGCCATCTGGAATGAATGACTCGCCGTAGTACGGCAAGAAAACGAGGAGATCACTGACGTCAATCAACCCGTCATTGTTGTTGTCTGGATTGTATGGCAAGCCATCATAACTGGCGTCTTGTGCCATTCCAGCCCATGCAATGGAGCACAGAAGCAGGGAGGTGAGCACACGAAACGGAGCGCGAAAAAAGGCTGAAGCGGGTGAATATGAAAGGGTCATACCAAATGAATTTACTGAATCACAAGGTAGGAAAATCGTTAGGGATACCGGCATGGCTTGGTCGCACCAGCGTTTCAATGCCTTTAGTCAATCACCACCCAGGGAACAACTTGTTTGCCGGCGCTTGACAGGATGCGAACGAAATAGATGCCCGCAGGCAGAGTGGTTCCAACCAACTGAACGCGCTGGTGTTCATTGGAAGTAACCTGAAGTACGATGGGGCTTAACGCCATTGAGCCATCTGCATGAAAGACTTCAAGGGTCGTTTTCCCGGAGCGTTGACTTGTCCAATTCAACCACGCGGTTCCTTTTGAGGGGTTCGGATGAACGAACGGAGCGCTTGAAGACGCGATCTTAGCCATCCAATCACCGCTCATTGAGGAAGCATTGGAACCGAATGCATTGTGGTTGAAGAATCCATGGGTTTCTTGTGCCACGAGGTCTACCTGTTCAGGACACGTTTCGCCAGCAAATGCGATGGTCTGCATAAAGACACCGATGTTCCCAGAGCAATCTTCTGCAGAATAGGTCCTCTCAAGGACAAAGGCCCCTCCACCTAGCGTGTCTCCTGTTACCAACGATTCTGTGAAGGAAAACAAAAGCGGGTCATTGCAGGCGTCTTCGAATGCCATTGCACAAGGCGATGGGATGGATGGAGAAACGTCGCCTTCATCCGCGCACAGCGTGATTTCAACGGCGCAGTCTCCAGTCCATATAGGGGCCGATATGTCGAGGCGATTGAAGATCTGAGCGGCTTCGGTCAATTGTCCGCAATCCGGATTGAGCACGGAATAGAAGAGGGCAGTCGATTCTGATCCGCACGGAACCACGTTGACTCCATCTGAGCTTAGATCGATGACAACATCCCCGGTCATGCCCATGACGGGAGTGCCAAGCACCTGACCTTCCCAAGCAAACCAACCGCCAAATCCATACGCACAGTTGCTGCTATTTGCTCCTTGACCCAACTGAAATCGTTTGTTTTCATTGAAGGGCATGTGGCTCAGTTTCAAATAAGAATTGAGGTAACTGTCCTTGCCGATCAAAAAGCTTTGGTCCGCTTTGAGGCGGTATACCAGGACATTGTCCGGATCCATAGAACATCCATTCGCGGCAACCAATCCATGTGAAGGGTCAGCATCCAACCACGTACTTGCTGTTTGGGCATCTTCGAAAGTCAGATGCACAGACCACGTTAAATGCGGGTTTACAGCATTGGCAACTTCACCTGTAAGGGTTGCTACGCCGTTGGAGAAACGCGTTAGAATGAGAGGGACAGTCTCAATAAAGTAATCACTCTCAGATAATCCCAAGGAAGTCAAACCCAGGATGCGAATGGCTCCATCTGTTCCGGTTCCGACGCCAGTAAACCCGGCATTGATGACCACGTTATCTCGCATATCTGCGGCGAACATGGCATGGGGCAACGTATCCCCGGTGCAACTTCCTACGGCCACAACGGTATCCAAACTGGTCAACGGCAATTGCTCGCTACACTCCATGACTTCGTCCGTAAAATCAGCAATGAAAAGCGGCTCACATCCACCGCAGCCAGTGGGGTTTCCTTCGCAATCAAAATCGGGAGTTGCGTAGAAGCACGCTGCGAGATTTGGTGATGTCGCGCTGGGGTCGAAATTACACGCCGTGAAGTCGGAGCATCCGAAGCACGTGTAATCACACGCATTTTCATTTGGAATGGTCGCTGTGTTGTCAAAGTTGCAAGCGGATACATCCATACACCCGAAGCAGGATTGATATTCACAGGTTCCGTTGTTTGGGTACAATGCCGCGGCGTTGAAATTGCACGCCATCGAATCCATGCAGCCAATGAGGCAAGAGAAGTAGTCGCAAGACCCATCATCCGCGGTAGCCGTCGGGTCGAAGTTGCAAGCGATTTCATCTGTGCAGCCGTCCACCAAATTCATGCGATGAAATGAGCTGCTGGCTTTAGCCCCAAAAGGGTGCAAGGTCATAGCTGCACCAAGGGTGAGCAACAGAATAATTCGCAACGGAAATTTCATCAAGCGAGTTTTGGTTCGGGACTAGGCCCAAGGACCCAATGTCCGATTTTTACCAGAGAAAATCAAGATAAAACCGATAAAATAACGCACCAAACACTTTTATGAATCGCTAAACAGGAGTTAGTTCGCGACGATGTTGATGATGCGTCCTGGGACAACAATGATTTTTCGGACGACTTTGCCCTCCAATTGTTTTACCGTGCGTTCATCTGCTAGGACCTGGGTTTCGACCTCCTGCTTGTCGGCCGAAGTTGCCGCTTCCATCTGGAACCGAACCTTTCCATTGAATGAGACGGGGTACGTGACGTGATCGCTGGTCAGCCACTGTTCATCCCATTCGGGCCATTCAGAGGAAACAACAAGTCCAGTGCCTCCTGCCATTTGAAACAACTCTTCGGCCAAGTGTGGAGCTACCGGGCTAACCAGTATCGCAAGTGGTTTGAGGATGGATGCAGATTGGCAGCCAGCATCTGTCAGCTCATTAACGCCAATCATTAGCGCGCTGATGACGGTATTGAATGCATGACGATCCAAGTCCTCTGTTACCTTCCGAACCGTCTTGTTGTATGCGCGTAGCGCATCGTCTGTGGGCGGATCATCCGAGACCGTCAGATACAATCGGTTCAGCTTGCGTAGAAAGTTGTGGACCCCACTGATCCCCTGCGTATCCCAAGGTTTATGCTGGGTCAAGGGCCCCAAAAACATCTCATAACAGCGCAATGTATCTGCTCCATAGCGCTCGACGAGTTCGTCTGGCGTTTGAACATTGAATTTCGACTTGGACATTTTCTCCACTTCATACCCGCAAGTGTAGGAGTCGTCCGCATTTAAAATGAACGTAGCATCAGCGAATTCACTGCGCCATTTTCTGAACCCATCCAGATCCAATTTGTCCGCTTGAACAAGTCCAATATCGACATGAAGACGCTGTGTCTTGTGTTCTTTACGCTGTTCAGCAGTGACAAAGGTTTGTGTTCCCTGAATCCGGTAGACAAAGCTGGACCGACCAAGAATCATCCCTTGGTTGATCATTTGCTTGAACGGCTCATTGAAACCGATGAATCCACGATCGAATAAGAACTTCGTCCAAAAGCGTGAATACAAGAGGTGACCGGTGGTATGCTCGGCTCCACCAACATACAGATCGACTTGTCCCCAATAATCTGATTTTTCACGGCTGCAAAAGGCAGAAGCATTCTGCGGGTCCATATACCGGAGGAAGTACCAGCTTGATCCCGCCCATCCTGGCATGGTGTTGTATTCCATGCGGTCCCCTTCGAAGACATTCCAATCCTCCTTATTCGCTCGAGCCAATGGGGGTTCACCTTCCGAGGTTGGCAAGTAAGCGTCCACTGGCGGAAGCGTTACCTGCTTCTCCTGAATCAATTTGGGGACATCGTTTTCGTAATAGATTGGGAACGGTTCTCCCCAATACCGCTGGCGACTGAATACGGCATCACGGATTCTAAAGTTGATCAGTCCCCGCCCTTTTCCAAGTTGCTCCAATAGGGCAATGGCCTTTGGAATGGCTTCTGCGGCTTGAAGTTCATTGAGCGATTCAGAATCACATAAAATGGCCTTCTTGTCCGTGCACACGGCTTCTTGCGAATCGAATCCTTTGAAAATACTTGCGATGGACAAATGGAAATGCTGTGCAAACTTCCAATCGCGCTCATCTCCAGCAGGGACCGCCATGATCGCACCGGTACCATACCCCGCTAACACATAGTCGGCAATCCAAACGGGTAGCTTTGCTCCAGTGAGGGGGTGTATTGCAAACGCCCCTGTGTCGCAGCCAGAGATGTCTTTGTCTCCCGCTCCTTGGCGGTCACGTTCAGATTTGCGAGCGGCTGCCTTTTGATAGGCTTTTACTGTTTCTATTTGTTCCGGTGTAGTGATCAGATCAACGAGTGGATGTTCAGGAGCGAGAACCATGAAGCTCACGCCGTACATCGTGTCTGGACGTGTTGTAAACACATCAATTTGACTTCCAAAATGGCCTTCAATGCCAAAGGTGACAGACGCACCTTCACTTCTTCCAATCCAATTTCGCTGGGCCTCTTTAATGCTATCGGTCCAATTCAATTCGTCCAAATTTGCGACGAGACGATCGGCATAGGCTGTTATGCGCATGATCCACTGCCGCATGCGTTTGCGAACGACAGGATGTCCTCCCCGCTCACTGAGACCGTCCTTCACTTCATCATTGGCCAAAACGGTCCCCAATTCAGGGCACCAGTTCACCTCACTGTCGGCGAGATAGGCCAACCGAAACTGCATCAGGATGGTCGATTTTTCTTGTTCTGTGCAGGCCTTCCAAAGACGCGCGGTGAGGTTTCCAGAAAACCCCTCTCCCCACTGAGCCAAAAGAGTTGCCGGAAGTGATTCCCACCAATTTGAAGCTGCAGCAGGAACAAGAGAGTCCCATCGATCTGATTCAATGGCCTCAATCAAGGCCTCAATTGGCTGTGCAGATTCCGATTTCGTGTCATACCACGATTCAAAAAGTTGTCCAAAAATCCATTGAGTCCAGCGATAATATGAGGGGTCACTCGTCCGGACCTCGCGATCCCAGTCATAACAAAAGCCCAGTTGTCCGAGCTGTTCGCGGTAACGGGCAATATTTGTTTCCGTTGTGACAGCAGGGTGCTGACCTGTTTGAATGGCATATTGCTCAGCAGGGAGTCCAAAGCTGTCATAGCCCATCGGATGCAAGACATTGAAGCCGCGCAGCCGTTTGTACCGTGCGAATATATCGCTTGCGATGTATCCCAATGGATGCCCAACATGCAGTCCGGCTCCTGAAGGATATGGAAACATATCCAACACGTAGTACTTGGGGCGGTCGCTAGTTTCTGCTACGCGATAGGCCGCTTTGCGGTCCCACGTTTCTTGCCAGCGTTTCTCGATTGAGCGAAAGTCGTAATCCATCTTCGTAATCTGATTTCACAAAGGTAGTTGGATGCGACAAGGTGAAAGCCACGTCCATGGATATCTTTGCGAAGTGTATTTGCGTCAAACTCCACCCTTACTCAAGGCCTTGGCTTCCCATCTCATTTGGAATGGGCCCGCACAGGTGCATGGAGAGAATGCAGTGTACCTGACTTTTGATGATGGGCCGCATCCTGAAATCACACGAGAAGTGATGCGAACATTAGCCGATTTCAGCACGCTAGCTACCTTTTTTTGCGTGGGAGAAAACGTGGACCGTTACCCTGAGGTTTTGAATGAACTAAGTGCTGCAGGTCACGGAATCGGAAACCATACGCAGCGGCATGAATCTGGATGGGGCACCGGACAACGGGCTTACTTACGTAGTTATTTGGAGTGCCAACAGCGTGTTCAGAGTCCTTGGTTTCGGCCGCCGTATGGCCGCATTACCAAAGCACAAGCCGAGGCGCTTCATCCCCACACGCAAATTGTCATGTGGGATGTATTGAGTGCAGACTTCGACGATAAAAACACCCCAGAATCGTGCTTAGAACAGTTGATGATCAACACACGACCCGGATCGATTGTCGTTTTTCACGACTCTCCTCGATCGGCGTTGCGCATGTTGCCTATTCTGAGTCCGTATCTCGTCTGGCTGCAGAAACAAGGCTATCGATGCGAGCTATTGCCGGCAGAGATGGCCTCATCATCTCTTTAGGATTCCGCTGGGCCTTCAGGTTTCGATTCCTGTTGTGAAGCTTGGCGCAACAGCGTCAATTTTGTTTTGATATCCTCCATTTCGCGTTTGTCGGCCTCCATGGATTTTTCATATTGATCACGAATGGCTTCTGCGCCTTTCCCCGTAAACCGTTCTAGATTTTCTTCTGTTTTGGTTACCCGAGACTTCAACCGGTCCATTTTTTCTCTCAAAATGCTTTGCTCGCGTCGGACTTGCTGTGGACTGGAGCTCACCAAATGATCGACCCGTTGCTTATACGTCTCAACAGCACGCTCTGAACGTTGTGCACTCAGTGAGTCGTAGAGCGCGTCCACGGCCGCACGATAGCGATCCATAATGCCGTCCATGGATTTCCGAGGGACGAAGCCAACTTTGTTCCAGCGCGAGGAAAATTCTTTCAACGCATCCAGATCAGCCTTTCGTTCACCACTTAAAGAGAAGGCCTCAATTTCCTTGAGTAAGACTTCTTTGGCTTCAAGGTTCTTCTTTTCCTCTGCATCGCGTCCTGCAAACTCTGCTTTTCGCGCAGTGAAAAATTGGTCTTGTACTTTTCGGAACCGGCGGAACAGCCGCTGTTCCTCACTGGGAGGGCATGGACCCACTTCCTTCCAGGCTTTCTGCAGGGCCATCATTTTGGGAACGGCCGTCTTCCAATCGGTACTCGCAGCGGTGGCCTCAGCTTGCTCAAGAAGACTTACTTTCTCAAGTTTATTTTGCTTACCAACACTTTTTTGGGCGTCGTAAAAAAGCTGTTTCTTCTGAAAGAAAACGTCAGCCAATTCACGAAACTTTCCCCAAAGCACTTCGTTTTGATCTTTTCCAGCGAACCCGGTGGCCTTCCATGCATTTTGCAATGCAATGATTTTGGCGGTTGCGGCTTGCCACCCGCTGTGACTCGCTTCGACCTCTTCGGCAACAGCTTCCCGTAATTGCTCAATCAAGCTTTCTTTTTCAGCAGCATGAACGGTAAATGAAGCGCGGATCTCATCGAAATGTGCCTTGACTTCATCGAATATTGGCCGGATAATTCCGAAAAACTGAGTCGACAACTCTTGGTAATTCTCACGAGGAGAAGGTCCAATGTCCAGCCATTGCTTCTGAATTGCGCGGGCTTGTTTTTCCCTCTCACGGATGCCTTCAACACTCGCTAAGGCCTGTGCTGCCACAAGCAGTGCTTCCTTTTTCTTCAGATTGACCTTGAGGTCATGGTCTTTAAGCTCCTTGTAGATGTTGATGTTGTAGAAAAACTCATCTCGAAGGCGGTAATATTGGTCGTGAACCACCTTGAACTGGTCTCCAGGGACATCTCCTGCGGCATCCCACTGTTCGCGCACTTCATTGAAAACAGAAAAAGCGGCACTGATATTCTCCTCTTCTTGAATCGTCTGGCGCAGCCGTTCTAGCATAGCCAGCTTCTTTTCAAGATTGGCTTTTTGGGTTTCCGCGACTTGCTTGCGCCACACTTTCTCGCGTTCCTTAAACGTGGTAATGGCCTCTTCAAATGCCAATTCCTCAGCACTGCCTAGGTATTCGAAAATAGCGTCAGGCTCTTTTTCACTGGCAGCCCAAGTTTCACGTTGCTTGCGCACTTCATCGTTCGTAAGCGCACGGAATTCATCCATGGCAGAGCGAACATCTTGACGAATGGCTTCCAAGTTATCTTGCTGAAGCAAGGCTTGGATACGGGTTAGGATCTCGGACCGCATCGGTCAGGTTTTAAAATTTCTAAATGCAAATATCGGGCAAACCCCTGTTTTCAAGCTACTTTCGAGCAAATAGAAACGATTGGGATGGAGGAATGGTTGGATCGATTGAGAAAATGGTGTTCAATGCAAGAACGTTGCGCGTTGGATGCTCGAAAAAAAATCATTCAATGGGGTGGCTCGGAAGATGAGGCAGAGCAGGCTATCCGGCGGATGATGAAAGAAGATTTCATGTCGGAAGAGCGGTACATTCAGGGGTATGTGAGAGCACATGTGGAATACAAAAAATGGGGGCCATATCGTGTTGTCGCAGGGCTGCGTTCCAAAGGGATTCCCACGTCTCAAGCCCAGATTGCCGTAGATGCGGTGTCACGCGAGGTCGTTCTTGATACCTTGAATGAATTGGTCCAACGTCGGGCTGCTGAATTGCCTGATCGGAGGGATCGAGTGATCCGATTTTTAATAAATAAGGGATACAATCTGCAGGACATCTTGGCTTCGCTCGCGGCATTGGGCTCCCGCTGATTACTTTTGCCCTGTATGATAACGACTGATCAACTCAACCTCCTACGCAAACGCGTGGAAGCATTGCGGGTATACCTGGACATTGATTCCAAATTGCTTGAAATAGCAGAGGAAGAAAAGCGCACACAAGACCCAGATTTTTGGACCAATTCGAAGGAAGCAGAAGCGGTGATGCGCCGTTTGCGAACGTTAAAAACATGGACGGAAAATCACGCAGCATGTTCATCGGCCGTAGAAGACATTGAGGTGCTCTTTGAATTTGTCAAGGCAGGAGAAGCTGAAGCTTCTGAAGTTGACGATGCGTGTAAAATGGCGGTTTCGGCCATTGAAGACTTGGAGTTTAAAAACATGCTGAGCGCAGAAGAGGACAATCTCAATGCGGTCATGCAGATTACTTCAGGGGCGGGTGGAACAGAAAGCTGCGACTGGGCTTCTATGCTGATGCGCATGTACCGGATGTATGGGGACCGAGCGGGATTCAAGGTAAAGGAATTGGATTTTCAAGAAGGGGATGTCGCAGGCATTAAGCAAGTGACTTTGGAATTCGAAGGTCCTTTTGCGTTTGGCATGTTGAAGGGAGAAAACGGGGTGCATCGATTGGTTCGTATCAGTCCGTTTGATAGCCAGGCCAGAAGGCACACTTCATTTGTTTCCGTCTACGTGTATCCGCTCGTCGATGACACCATTGAAATTGAAGTGAGTCCTGCAGATATCACTTGGGAAACATTTCGATCTGGTGGAGCAGGGGGGCAGAACGTAAACAAGGTAGAAACAGGGGTCCGTGTGCGTCACGCGCCAACAGGCATTGTGATTGACAACACGGAAACGAGGTCTCAACTTGGAAACAAGGAGAAGGCGATGCAATTGTTGAAGTCGCAGCTCTATGAAATGGAGTTGGCTAAGCGGCATGAGGCCCGCGCCGAAATTGAAGCGGGGAAGAAGAAAATTGAGTGGGGATCACAGATTCGTTCGTATGTCATGCAGCCCTATAAAATGGTCAAGGATGTGCGAACAAGTCACGAGACGTCCAATGTGGATGCTGTGATGAACGGAGACATTGATGGATTTTTAAAAGCTTTTTTGATGCAAGCTGGTTCGGGAGCAAAAGCTTCTGCTTAATCGGCCCCAATGTGAAGAAACCATGAACGAATTTCGAATTGAGAAGGACACGATTGGCGATGTAAATGTTCCGATGGATGCTCTCTGGGGCCCTCAAACGGAGCGTTCTCGTAACAACTTCAAAATTGGTCCGCCAGCCTCCATGCCAATTGAGGTTGTACGCGCCTTTGCATTCCTAAAAAAGGCAGCGGCCTTGACGAATGCAGAGTTGGGAGGTCTTGCGACAGAAAAGCGGGATTTGATCGCTACGGTTTGTGACGAAATCATCGCCGGAAAATGGGACGACCAATTTCCGCTTGTGGTTTGGCAGACGGGGTCTGGAACGCAGTCCAATATGAACGTCAACGAAGTGGTTGCCAATCGTTCACACGTTTTAAGTGGAGGAACATTGGGTCAAGGGGAACGCCCGGTTCATCCAAACGATGACGTGAATAAATCGCAATCATCCAATGATACGTACCCCACTGCGATGCATATCGCGGCTTACCAGATGGTGGTTGAAACGACTCTTCCTGGAGTGCAAAAATTACGGGATGCGTTGGATCAGAAAGCCCAGGCATTCAGCGATGTAGTCAAAATTGGCAGAACACATTTAATGGACGCTACGCCGCTCACGCTCGGACAGGAGTTTGGTGGCTATGTTGCTCAGTTGGATTATGGCATGAATGCGCTGCGCAATACGCTCGGTCATTTGTCTGAATTGGCTTTGGGGGGCACGGCTGTTGGAACGGGAATCAATACTCCAGAGGGCTATGACGTGCGTGTTGCAGAACACATTGCACGGCTCACGGCTCATCCTTTTGTTACTGCGCCAAACAAATTTGAATCGCTCGCCGCTCATGATGCCATTGTTGAGTCGCACGGTGCGCTGAAACAATTGGCTGTTTCGCTCAATAAAATCGCGAATGACATCCGAATGATGGCTTCGGGCCCGCGTTCGGGCATCGGAGAGATCCTAATACCGGCCAATGAGCCGGGGTCTTCGATCATGCCCGGCAAGGTGAATCCGACACAATGCGAGGCATTGACGATGGTCTGCGCACAAGTAATCGGGAACGATGTAGCCATTACGTTTGGCGGAGCACAAGGCCATTATGAGCTCAATGTATTCAAGCCGATGATGGCGAGAAACATTTTGGAATCAGCGCAGCTGATCGGGGATGCGTGTGAATCCTTTAGCGCTCACTGCGTTGAAGGCATTGAACCCAATCATGAGCGAATTGATCAATTGGTGCAGGGAAGCTTGATGCTTGTGACCGCCTTGAACACAAAAATCGGCTATTACAAGGCTGCTGAAATTGCGAACAAAGCCCATGAAGAAGGGTCAACCTTGCGTGAAGCTGCACTAGCAACGGGTTATTTGACGGCAGAGGAATACGATGCGTGGGTCATTCCTGCTGAAATGACTGGCAGGAGTTAATTCAAGAGCGCACGGTCTATCCCTTCTTGGTCTTCATGCTTGTGACCAATTGCTTGATCCACTGTTCCTCCGACTTGGGGCAGACGAGTAGGGCATCCTCTGTGTCGACGACGATAAAGTTTTCCAATCCACGGAGGGCGATGAGCTTTTTCTGTCCCGCACCCCGAGCGTTTGAAACGACCACATTGTCTTTGGAATCTACCGCAAGAAGTTCAACTCCAGAGGTTCCATTTCCGTCCGTGTCGAGGTTCAGTTTCTCATGAAGCGAGCCCCATGTTCCAAGATCACTCCAGCCAAAATCGGACAATACCACAGAAACATTCGGAGCCTTTTCCATCAGACCGTAATCGATTGAGATATTCTCGCAGTCGCCATAGATGGATGCAATGGCGGTTTTTTCATCGGGCGTATTGAACGCTGCGGAATGCTCCACAAACAACTCTTGCATCTCGGGGAGGTGCTTTTCAAATGCGCGGTTGATGTTTTCAAGGCTCCAAATGAAAATGCCTGAGTTCCAATAGAAATCTCCAGAAACTAAAAATTGCTCGGCTAAATCCAGCTGTGGTTTTTCTGTGAATGTCTTGACGGAACGGATTTTATCATCCATAGAGTTCGCGGCATCTTCAAACTGAATGTAGCCGTATCCCGTATCGGGTCTTGACGGGCGAATCCCGAGCGTTACGAGGTTTTGCGTCGTTGAAGTATGGTGGATTCCAAGTTTTACAATATCCAAGAACCCCGTTTCGTCTAGAATCAAATGATCAGCAGGAGCGACTATGATGTTCGCTTCACTCGCCGCATCCCCCGCTTTTGCAGCGACCCAATGGTTGGCGTACGCAATGCAGGGAGCCGTGTTGCGCATGAACGGCTCACACAAAATATTCTCAGCTGGAATGTGAGTGAGATGCTCTCCAACCAACGTGCGATAGCGTTCTTGAGTGACCACGAGAATGTTTTCCACAGGAACCAAGCGATTCAATCGGTCGAAGGTCATTTGGATGAGCGACTTCCCCGTTCCAAGGATATCAAGAAATTGTTTGGGCTGGGTTTCTCGGCTCATTGGCCAGAAGCGACTTCCGATGCCGCCAGCCATAATCACGGCATATGTTGAATGTGAAGGAGTCATCTGTCAAGGTTGAGTAAGCACAGGATGAACAGGAGATACTTCTCCAGCATCAGACCACTGTGGGCAATTGCAATTGCGGTGAGCTTTGTTTGATTGGCACGAGGAGAGACCTAATGTCATCAACCATCCGAATGCAAACGCGATTCGGAGTGTTTTTTGTCGTGCCATGCTTTTGCGAAAATACATCGAAAAACATGCAGAGCAGGGACGGTTATGAAAGCTTATCTTCGTGCCATGCGCTGGTTGTTTCACATCGGAAGGTACATGCAGCTCCTGTCAGCGAGCTTTCGACGTCCTGAAAAAGGCCGGGTGTTTCGGAGCCTATTGATTCGGGAGCTGGACGCAATCGGCACGCAGTCAATCGGCATCGTTGCCTTGTTGAGTCTGTTCATGGGAGCGGTAATCTGTTTGCAGACGGCGCACCAGATCGGAGGGTGGATTCCCGTTTACACGATTGGATTCACGGTGCGACAAACCATGATTTTGGAGTTTTCGCCAACCCTAATCCCTGTTATTTTAGCAGGAAAAGTCGGTTCCAACATTGCTTCCCAAATTGGAACGATGCGCGTAACGGAGCAAATTGATGCCCTGGAAATCATGGGGGTCAACAGCGCGAGTTATTTGATTTTACCAAAAATCATCGCAGGACTATGCATTGTGCCTTTCCTTGTCATTCTGAGCATGGTCATGGGTGTAGGCGCCGGTGCCTGGGTGGGTGTGGCGACAGGGGTGAGTTCATTGGCCGATTTTGAATATGGCATGCAAGTGGACTTTCATGTCTTTGATGTGATTTATGCTTTGACCAAGACGGTTGCTTTTGGATTTATCCTCACCAGTGTATCTGCTTATCACGGGTATTATGCGGCCGGAGGAGCTTTGGAAGTGGGCCGTTCGAGCACGCGTGCGGTCGTGTGGAGTGTCGTCATCATCATGGTGACCAATTTGATTTTAACTCAAATGCTGCTCAATTAATCTGGAGTTTTGATTGAACTGCACAACATATCCAAGTCGTTCGGAGAACATGACGTCCTCAAGGATATCCAGGCTTCTTTTGAGCGTGGGAAAGTCAACTTTGTCATTGGACGGAGTGGGAGTGGCAAAAGTGTGATGACTAAATGCACGGTGGGTTTGATTGAACCTGACCAGGGCCATGTCTCGTATGATGGCCGAAACTTCACTGCGCTTTCACGCCGAGACCGCAAAGAAATTCGTCAAGAAATCGGCATGCTTTTTCAAGGGTCGGCTTTGTTTGATAGCATGACTGTTCAGGAAAATGTGAGCTTCCCATTGAAGATGTTCAGTGGCATGACGGATGCTGAAATTGACAGGAGAGCCTCAGAATGTTTGGAGCGAGTTGAGCTTGCGGATGCCGGTTCACGGTTCCCGGCGGAGTGCAGCGGTGGAATGCAAAAACGCGTGGGCATAGCCCGTGCCATTGCCATGAACCCGAAGTATTTGTTTTGCGATGAGCCCAATTCAGGTCTGGATCCTCAAACGGCCATTGTCATTGATCAATTGATTATGGAAATCACGCGGGAATACAACATGACCACGGTTGTGATTTCCCACGATATGAACAGTGTGATGGAGGCGAGCGATACCATTCATTTTGTGCATGAAGGCCGCATTCTCTGGAGGGGAGATCGTGGCGGTTTGCTTGCAGGAGGTGTGCCAGAGTTGGAAGACTTTGTGTTTGCTTCGGAATTGATGCGGCGAATTCGAAAAGGCGGTCAGATATGACCACCAGGACATTAGAGAAGTTCCACCAATGAAAGATTCTCAAGCACCACACATTCCAATCGTTTTTGAGCGTCTGAGCGAAGAAGAGATGTTAAAGCGTTCTAAGGTCGCACTCGAGCGAATGAGGGGCAGGAGGTCCGTGCGTCACTTTGATTCGGCTCCAGTGCCTTTAGAGGTGCTCAAACGGTGCATTGAGGCAGCCGGAACAGCGCCTTCAGGAGCGCACAAGCAACCTTGGACTTTTTGCCTTGTGACCAACTCTGAAGTCAAACGGTCCATCCGCGAAGCAGCGGAGAAGGAGGAGTATGAGAATTATCACGGGCGCATGTCAGAGCGATGGCTAGAGGATCTGAAGCCTTTTGATACCAACCACCTGAAGCCGCATTTGGAAGAAGCGCCAGCGTTGATTGTCATTTTTCGTCAATCCTGGACACCTGTTGAAGATGGATCTGGAGGAAAGCAGCAGCATTATTACGTGCAGGAATCTGTGGGCATTGCTGCGGGCATGTTGCTCAATGCATTGCATGAGTCTGGGCTGGCTACATTGACCCATACCCCGAGCCCGATGGGTTTTTTATCGGAAATTTTAGGTCGACCGTCCAATGAACACGCCTATCTTTTGATTCCAGTAGGGTACCCCGCTTCGAACTGCAGTGTTCCGGACATCGAAAGAAAGAATCTCGAGGAAATAATGGTGGAAATCCACTGATTCAACATGGAATTTTCAACGATATCGAGAAAAGATGACGAAAACGTTAGATGGTTCAAATTGTAATTGGTTACTTTGCGCCCCGAAAAACAGCTAAGCTATGTCTGAGATTCAAGAAAAAGTAACGGCGATTATCGTCGATAAGTTGGGAGTAGATGCTGGAGAAGTCAACTTGGAAGCAAGTTTCACGAACGACCTCGGAGCTGACTCCTTGGATACAGTAGAACTCATCATGGAGTTTGAGAAAGAATTCAACATTGCCATTCCGGACGATCAGGCTGAGAAAATCAGCACCGTTGGACAGGCAGTGGAATACATCTCAGCGACCGTTAAATAAACCCGGCTCTAGATGGAGCTCAAAAGGGTAGTCGTTACAGGTCTAGGGGCAGTTACGCCCATAGGAAATGATGTACAATCGTTTTGGCAAGGTTTGGTCAATGGCACGAGTGGTGCGGCTGACATTACCAAGTTTGACGCGACCAATTTCAAGACGCAGTTTGCCTGCGAAGTGAAAGACTTTGACGTTTCTCAGTTTCTGCACCGCAAAGAATCTCGAAAAATGGACTTGTTTGCGCAGTATGCAATTGCATGCTCCGACGAGGCATTGGCCGATGCTGGACTTGATGGAGAAGAACCCAATGTCGATCATGATCGTGTTGGAGTGATTTGGGGCTCTGGGATTGGAGGTTTCCAAACGTTTATGAATGAGGCATTGAACTTCCATGAGAGTGGGGGTGTACCGCGTTTTAGCCCGTTTTTCATCCCCATGATGATTTCGGATATCGCGGCCGGTCATATCAGCATACGCCACGGATTCCGTGGCCCGAACTTTTGTACGGTTTCTGCTTGTGCTAGTGGCACCAACGCCATGATTGACGCGTTCAATTACATCCGATTAGGCAAGGCAGAGGTAATGGTTACCGGAGGTTCCGAGGCAGCGATTACCGAGGGCGGAATTGGAGGCTTCAATGCATTGAAAGCACTTTCGACGCGAAATGATGATCCGGCTCGTGCATCTCGTCCTTTTGACGCAACACGAGATGGATTCGTTTTAGGCGAAGGGGGTGGAGCGATTATTTTAGAGGAGTATGAGCACGCCATTGCCCGTGGCGCTCAGATTTATTGCGAAATGGTTGGCGGTGGAATGAGCGCAGATGCGCATCACATTACAGCTCCCCATCCACAAGGCCTGGGCGCAAAGAATGTCATGAAGGCAGCAATGGATGATGCTGAAATGTCACCGGCTGATGTGGACTACGTGAACGTTCATGGTACGTCTACTCCACTCGGAGACATTGCGGAGACTTTAGCGATTCAAGGAGTCTTTGGCGAGCATGCCTACAATCTGAATATCAGTTCTACCAAGTCGATGACAGGCCACCTTTTAGGAGCCGCAGGTGCGATTGAGGGGATTGCGTGCATCTTGGCGATTAAACACGGCGTCATTCCTCCGACCATCAACTTTGAGTTTCCTGACGAAGGTTTGGATCAGAAACTAGACTTCACCTTGAACAAAGCGAAGCATCGAAAGGTCCGTGCTGCGCTCTGCAACACATTTGGTTTCGGAGGACACAATGCGTCTGTTTTATTCAAGGAATACCAACCTTGATGGATGACCAATAGGCCATCCCGTGTACTGGACCGTTTGGTTTTTTGGAAAGAGACCCCTCAGACCATTCGCCAATTGGTTCGCAAGGAGTTTGGCTTGCGGATCCGTAAAATTCAACTGTACGACGAGGCTTTGACACATGCGTCAATGCTCGATGGAGATACCACGGGATTGCGAAGCAATGAACGCTTGGAATTTTTGGGTGATACCGCACTTGATCTGGTGGTCGCGCGATTCCTGTATGATGCATTTCCCGACGAGCAAGAAGGAAGCTTAACCCAACGTAAATCCAAGATGGTCAACCGTGAAACGTTGAACTTGGTGGGAACAAACATGGAGTTAGGGGCCTTGATCCGAAGCAAAATGCGAAGGAATGATGTGCACTCTTCCGTTGTAGGAAATGCGTTAGAGGCCCTGATCGGTGCGATATACTTGGATCATGGGTATGAAAAAACAAGCCGTGCGGTGATGCGCATGCTCAAAAGGCATGGAGCGGATCATAAAGTCCACGAAACAGTGGATTTCAAATCGAAATTGCATCACTGGGCGCAAAGAGAAAAAGTGAAGTTGGCATTTGAGGTGAAGCGAGAATATCACGTGAAGGGCAAGACACGTTACGACGTGGTGGCATTGCTTGACGAGGTCAAACGAGGTTCAGGTACGGGCAGTTCTAAGAAATCTGCGGAACAGCGTGCTGCTCGCGGTGCTTGGCGATCGGTGTTTGATGCGGAGAAATCAGAGAACCCCGGATTGAAGAAAGAACCCCCAGCTCAGGGTGATGAGCAGGACGGTGCACCTTCGCCTCAGCGGAAACGTTCGTCCAATCGCCGCCGCCGTCCATCCGGTTCGGACCAATCTTCTCAAAAACAGTAGTGTTGGTTGAAGGAAGTCCGTACCTCGCGGTATATTCGCGTTGATGCAGTGGCTAGAAGCAGATTTTGCAGATGCATGTGATTTTGAGTTGATTGGGATCGGAAGTCACTTGCCTCCGCACCGGTTGACGTGGGAGCTAAATGGTTTGTTGGGCTGGCAGTTGCAATTTTTCAAGGTTTTGAATGTTCCTCAACGCAAGGAATCGACGAATCACGTGGTATATCGCTATGTGGACGAGTCCCATTCATCTTCTTGCTCGGTAGCATTGATTGAAAACCGGACTCCTTCGGGGGTGCTTGCACGGTTTCAAGGAGCAGCTCAATTGGATTACTTGCTTCAAATTGGCGAGGGGGGATTGTCGGGAGATGAATGGCTGTCAAAGTTAAAAAGCTGTTCGGCCGTTGTGTATACGCAGATGTTAGACCCGCTTCATTCAGGAGCGATGGAACATCTTGCTTTGCTTGACTTGGCTGAAACGAGCAGCCTGCATTTGGAAGGAAACGAAAAAAAATGAAACGAACGAAAATAGTGGCAACCATGGGTCCCGCCTCTTCATCAGAAGCGGTTTTGACGCAATTGATTCAGGCTGGAATGAACGTGGCGCGATTGAACTTTTCTCATGGAGAATACGCGGTACATGGAGCAACCGTTAAGGCCATTCGTGCTGTCGATGAGAAATTAGGTACCCATACCGCTTTGCTTGCTGACTTGCAGGGTCCAAAATTACGTGTAGGTGATATCGAGGGAGGAAAAATGGACTTGGTCACTGGTGAAACCGTTACCATTCGTACCGGTAACGGTGTGGGATCAGGAAATGAAGTGTTTACGAATTACGCGGAATTTGCCCGAGACGTTCAGGCTGGTGAACCCGTGCTGTTGGACGATGGGAAGTTGCGGTTGCATGTGGTGGAGACCAATGGAAAAGATGCCGTAACGTGTAAAGTCATCCATGGCGGTGTGCTGAAGCCAAGAAAGGGCATTAATCTTCCTTCTACAGCGATTTCATTGCCCTGTATCACGCCCAAAGACGCAAGCGACTTGGACTTCGCATTGGAACAAGATGTTGATTGGATTGGATTGTCCTTTGTGCGCAATGCCGCTGACATCCACGAATTGCGTGGCTTGATACAAAAAGCCGGCAAGCATGCTCGGATCATTGCGAAAATAGAGAAGCCAGAAGCGTTGGAAGATTTGGATGCGATCCTAGAAGCAACCGATGCTGTGATGGTGGCGCGTGGAGATCTTGGTGTGGAGATTCCGATGCAAGAAGTGCCCATGGTGCAAAAGGACATTATCCGTCGCTGCATGGCCATTGGACGCCCCGTAATCGTGGCAACACAGATGATGGAGTCCATGATTGAAAGTGCTGTTCCGACAAGGGCTGAAGTCAATGATGTTGCCAACGCTGTTTTGGATGGAGCGGATGCTGTGATGCTCAGTGCTGAGACATCGGTCGGAGCATATCCTGTGGAAGCGGTTTCGGCCATGACGCTGATCGTAGAGTCTATGGAAGTCCATGACGGCATGTACTACTATGAACGCCCCCCTTTGAGCAAAAGTGATGAACGATTTGTCAGCGATAGTATGTGCTACAATGCATGTCGATTGGCAAAGCGTGTCGAGGCCAAAGCAATAGTAACCATGACGTTTAGCGGCTATACGGCGATCCAGGTTTCAAGCCAGCGGCCGAAAGCACATATTTACATGTTCACAGCGAACAAGAAAATTCTGGGCCAAATGGCTTTGGTTTGGGGTGTTACAGCGTATCCCTATCAGAAAATGGTGAGTACAGATCACACCATCGCAGATATCAAGTTCGAACTGACAAAGCTTGGGCAGGTTGAAACGGGAGATATGGTTGTCCACTTGGCGAGTATGCCAATTGCCGAGGCCGGCATGACGAACATGGTGAAATTGAGCCAAGTATAAGCTTCGGACTTCATTCGTTTGCAGCTGTTGCATTGTTATCTTCGCGGCACCTGAATGCAGGTGTTATCGAATAGCGCATCCCATGTCCAAGTCACTCCATCCGAATTCATTTCCCGAACGGGGCAGTTTGAACTTGCCTGAAATCGCACAATCAATTTTAAGTGATTGGGAGCGCGAGAATACGTTCCAGAAAAGCATCGATTCTCGACCGGCTGATCGGCCCTATGTTTTCTTTGAGGGTCCGCCTTCAGCCAACGGGAAACCCGGCATTCATCATGTCATGGCCCGGGCGATCAAGGACATTTTCTGTCGATTTCATACCCTCAAGGGATACCGTGTAGAGCGCAAGGCCGGTTGGGACACCCACGGTCTTCCTGTTGAGCTTGGCGTTGAAAAAGAGCTGGGGATTACCAAGGAAGACATCGGAGTTAAGCTATCTGTTGAAGAATACAATGATGCGTGTCGCAAAGCGGTGATGCGGTATACAGACATTTGGAATGACCTCACGCTGAAAATGGGGTATTGGGTGGACATGGAAACGCCGTATGTCACCTATGAGAATAAATACATTGAAAGTGTTTGGTGGTTAATCAAACAAATGAATGACAAGGGGCTGCTGTATAAGGGCTATACCATTCAGCCATACAGCCCTGCTGCGGGGACAGGGTTGAGCACACATGAATTGAATCAACCCGGCGCATATCAGGATGTGAAGGATACGACTGTGGTGGCCCAATTCAGAGCATTGCCGGAGTCAGCGGCTCGGTTGCGTGAGCACATTGCACCAGAAAAACGGACAGCGCTGGCGGAGTTGCCAGTGGATTTTTTGGCGTGGACCACGACTCCTTGGACATTGTCTTCGAATACGGCGTTGACGGTTGGTCCGAAGATCATGTATGTCCTGGTTTCCACCACCAATCGGTATACCGAAACCAAGGGATTGGTGGTCTTAGCGGAATCATTGCTTTCCAAGCAGTTTGGCGGAAAAAATGCTCCAGAACATGAGGTATTGGCTCACGTCGTAGGAGCAGACTTGTGCGGAGAACGCTATGAACCTTTGTTCGATTGGGCTGAGCCGATGGACGGCGTAGCCGGTGCCTTCCAGATTATTCCGGGGGACTTTGTAACCACGGAGGATGGAACCGGGATCGTCCATACCGCGCCAACTTTCGGAGCTGACGATGCACGTGTTGCTCAAGCCGCTGGAGTTCCACCGATGCTGGTGGACGATGGGATGGGACACGGTGTTCCGCTAGTGGACATGCAGGGACGGATTCGGGAAGGGATTGGTCCTTTTGCAGGACGGTATGTAAAACAAGAGTTTTATCCTGAAGGCACCGCTCCTGAACGTTCGGTGGATGTTGAAATTGCCATTCTTTTGAAAGAGAGGGGACAAGCATTTATCGTCGAGAAGTACGAGCACAACTACCCGCATTGTTGGAGAACAGACAAACCGATTTTGTACTATCCGTTGGACAGTTGGTTCATTCGTTCGACGGCTGCAAAAGAGCGGATGCAGGAGTTGAATAAAACCATTCGCTGGAAGCCAGCAAGCACGGGCTCTGGTCGGTTCGGAAAATGGTTGGAAAATTTGAACGATTGGAATTTGAGTCGTTCTCGATTTTGGGGGATTCCCATTCCAATTTGGAGCACGGAGGATGGATTGGAGCAAGTGTGTATTGGCTCGATTGAAGAGTTGAAGACGCGCTGCGATGAGAGTGTTTCCGCTGGTTTGATGGAGCGAAATCCATTGACCGAATTCGTGGTGGGGGATTTTTCGAAATCGAACTATGACGTCTTCGACTTACACAAGCACAAGGTGGATGAGGTGGTGTTAAAGAGTGCGGATGGACGACCCATGCGCCGTGAATCTGATTTGATCGACGTCTGGTTTGACAGTGGATCCATGCCGTATGCGCAGTGGCATTATCCGTTCGAAAACAAAGAGAAAATTGATCAGGGAAGTGCATTCCCGGCTGACTTTATTGCAGAGGGCGTGGACCAAACACGTGGCTGGTTTTTTACCCTGCATGCCATTGCGACCATGGTGTTCGATTCCGTGGCGTACAAGAGCGTTGTGAGCAATGGTCTGGTGTTGGACAAAAATGGACTGAAGATGTCCAAACGACTGGGCAATGGAGTGGATCCATTTGTCACCTTAGAGAAATACGGAGCGGATGCGACCCGCTGGTATATGATCTCCAACGCGCAGCCATGGGACAACTTGAAGTTTGACGAAAATGGGATTGGCGAGGTGCAGCGAAAGTTCTTTGGAACGTTACACAACACGTACAATTTCTTGGTGCTGTACGCGAATATCGACGGCTACAACGGCTCGGAGGAACCAATTGCTCACGCAGACCGTCCGGAAATTGATCGGTGGGTGCTTTCTCGGTTGCATTCTTTAATCGCTGAAGTCGACCAAGCTTACCAGGACCTCGAGCCAACAAAGGCTGCAAGGGCCATCCAGTCCTTCACCATTGATGAATTGTCCAACTGGCATGTTCGGTTGTCACGTCGGCGATTTTGGAAGGGCGAACTGACGGCCGATAAGATGAGTGCGTACCAAACGTTGGTCGAATGTTTGAAGACGGTCTCCATTCTAGGATCGCCCATTGCACCGTTTTACTTGGATCGTCTATTCCGAGATCTGAATGCGGGATTGGCCAATCCAACAGAAACGGAATCTGTTCACTTGACCTCATTCCCCGAGGTACACGAGGCGTGGATTGACTTGGAATTGGAAGCGCGAATGGCCTTGGCTCAGCAGCTCTCCTCACAGGTTTTATCGCTGCGAAAGCGTGAGAAACTGCGCGTCCGTCAGCCTTTACGAAGGATTTTGGTCCCTGTTTTGAACGACGACATGGCACGCAGGTTGAAAGCGGTCGAATCGTTGATTTTGAGCGAAGTCAATGTCAAGGAATTGCAGATTTTACGGGATGGAGACGACTCGGATGTCACCATCGTCAAGCGGATCAAACCGGATTTTAAAAGCTTGGGGCCTCGATTTGGGAAGCGGATGAAGTCATTGGCAACTGCAGTTTCAGCGCTTGATGCGGATGGAATTGAGCGGTTAGAGTCGACGGGAAGCATTGAGGTTGAACCGGCAGATGGCTTGGGAACAGCAGAGGTGTTGTTGACGGATGTTGAAATTTCAACGGAAGATATTCCAGGCTGGCTGGTCGCAAGTGCTTCAGGTGTGACGGTGGCATTGGACATTGTCCTCGATGAATCGTTGCGTTCTGAAGGAATCGCGCGTGAATTGATCAATCGCATTCAAAACATGCGAAAGGATACAGGATTGGAAGTAACGGACCGCATTGTCGTGCAGCTGAAGGCGGAAAACGATATCCAAAAGGCGATTGCATTGAATATGGATTATATTCGGGCCGAGACGTTGGCCGATGAGATTCACTGGAGTGAAGTGGACTCAAAGGAAGAGGTGATTTTAGATGATGGTCAGACGATATGGATGACCTTGAAAAAAGTGAACAGATAATACCGTCATGGCAGAAACACGCTACACGGACAAAGACCTCAAGGAATTTGAGGCTTTGATTCAAGAGAAATTGCAGGTTGCACGTGATAATTACGGGGAGCTTCAACGTGCGCTTTCGCATCAGGATGACAACACAACGGATGACACCTCACCAACATTCAAGATGATGGAGGATGGTTCGGAGACCATGAGCCGGGAAGAAACTGCTCAATTGGCATCACGTCAGGAGAAGTTCATTCGAAACCTAGAAAATGCACAGCTTAGAATCAAGAACAAGACCTACGGCCTTTGTCGGGTCACAGGGAAGTTGATTCCTAAAGCACGTTTGCGTTTGGTCCCTCACGCTACGATGTCCATCGAAGCCAAGAACCAGCAGTAACCCTTGAGACGCATTCAATCATTGGGAGGATGGTTTCTAGCCATCGTGTTGCCGGTGTTGGTGGCGGACCAGGTGCTCAAGATTTGGATTAAACTGTCTTTTTCGATTGGTCAACAACGGGATTTAATTCCAGGGTTGATTGAATTGCAATTCATTGAAAATGAAGGTATGGCATTTGGGTGGGCACTCCCAGGCATGGCAGGAAAGTTACTTTTAACCTCGTTTCGACTGGTAGCGGCTGTCGGGCTGGGCTTCTATTTAAAGCGTTTGCTGAAAGATGGAGCGCACTTGGGATTGTTGGCATGCATTTCATTCATTTGGGCGGGGGCCATTGGGAACATCATTGACAGTGCAGTGTATGGTGCTTTGTTTTCACGCAGCTCATGGGGGTTGATTGCGGAATTTTTAGGTGAAGGAGGGGGGTATGCTCCCATTCTAATGGGCAATGTGGTAGACATGTTCCATTTCACGGCGCGGTGGCCTTCGTGGTGGCCGATTGATGGCATGCGTTCTTATGAGATATTCCCGCCGATCTGGAATTTAGCGGATGCAGCGATATCGATTGGCGTGATCACGCTGTTGATTTCACAGCGGCGGTTTTTTGCCGAACCTGTAGAAAAGGAAATCTCTGAGTCGGCGACCTCGTCTGAGGAAGGGGAGGCTTAATGTGAAGCCATCACGGGCTCGACCCAATCACCGTGCTCTCGAATCAATTCGACCAAGGCATCAACAGCCTCCGCCTCGGGTACATTTCGCTGAATCACTTCCTTTTCCTTGTACAAGGTAATCTTGCCTGGCCCGGTGCCAACATAGCCGTAATCGGCATCGGCCATTTCTCCCGGACCATTGACGATGCACCCCATGATGCCAATCTTCACTCCCTTCAAATGTGAGGTGACTTCCCGAATTTTAGCCGTGGTCTCCTGAAGGTCAAATAGCGTCCTTCCACAACTGGGACAGCTGATGTATTCCGTTTTCGAAATCCGTGTTCGTGTGGCTTGAAGAATTCCGAATGCTGTGGAATTTCGCCATTGCAACGGAACGACTGTGCCGCCCAACCAAACCCCATCTCCAAATCCGTCCAAAAGCGGCCCCCCGAAATCCGTGGCAGCATGCAACTGGTAGGTTTCGGGTTCTGTCACCTCGGGATGGCGATGAAATATCACGGGAACGGTGCATTGAACCTCGTCCAATCGCATGCACATGGCGCGCAAAGAAGCCATCGCATGGGCGTGCGATGTCGTCAGCACCAAGACGACGTTGTTTTGAGAATTCACCCATTCAAGGAAGGCATCCGTCAGGTGGCTCCGCTCAACTTTCACAAAGTGAATGGCGGCTTCAATTCCTGCAGTGGATGGTATTGCCGACCAGGCATGCGCATCCCACAATGGGAAGTGACGCGTTCCTCCAGTAAAAGCTTCGGCATTTTGAATCACACCGAGTGTTCCCGGTAGCTCAAAATCAACGGTTTCATCACCGGCAAAAATAAAATCGCAAGCAAAATCATCCAGGTTCCATTTGTCCAATGGAACAGAATACCGGTAACCACATCCAAACAATCTGGCGGGGGTGATAGGCTGATTGCTCAGATCATGGACCACAACAGGCACGTGACGATGTCCGATGTTGGCGACTTCACGTGTGGTTCTGCGTTGGTAAGAAAAGGGGTCAAAACTGAGCGGTACGGAAGGAATGTCTTCGAGGTCCTTACGCCCGTGGTAGCGTTCAACCAGCTTTCGTGCGACGGGCATTTCAGCTTCGGGAGCTTCTGTGAGCGAAACCCGGACGGTATCGCCCAAGCCATCTTCCAACAACGTCCCAATGCCCACAGCGCTTTTGATGCGACCGTCTTCCCCATCTCCCGCTTCCGTCACTCCCAAGTGCAATGGATAATCCATGCCTTCCTGGTCCATGTGAGATACCAGCAGCCGATAGGCTTGCACCATCACTTGCGGATTGGAGGCCTTCATCGAAATGACCACATCGTGGTAATCATGCTGGCGGCAGATCCGCAAGAACTCCATAGCACTTTCAACCATGCCCATCGGTGTGTCGCCGTAACGACCCAGGATGCGGTCAGACAGCGATCCGTGATTTGTACCAATGCGCATTGCCCGACCGAGGTTCTTGCATTTGAGCACGAGCGGAGTAAATCGGGATTCGATGCGTTTCAACTCATCCGCATACGTTGCATCGGAGTATGTGAGTTCTTCGAATTTCTTTTTGTCGGCGTAGTTGCCTGGATTCACTCGAATCTTCTCCACATAATCGGCGGCAACTTCCGCGGCGTTGGGTGTGAAGTGAATGTCTGCAACCAGAGGCACATCGTGCCCCAATGCACGCAATCTATTCGCAATCTCGTTCAGTGCCTCCGCCTCTTTTTTGGAAGGAGCGGTGATGCGCACGAGCTCGCAACCGGCCTCGATCATGCGCACACTTTCAGCAACTGTCAATTCCACATCCAGCGTATCCGCTGTGGTCATGGATTGAATTCGAATAGGAGCATCTCCTCCAAGGGTCAATGACCCGATCTTGACTTCACGCGATGTCCTCCGGCGGTAGCTGAAGAGATCCGCACCGAAATCTGATTTTTCTGGTGAATGCATGCTGTTTTCCATGGACGAGAGCTGAGGGTGCTAAATTAACTCCTCAGGGGGTTGGTTTGTTGACTCGAGGGCATCCGTTTGCGTCCGCTGGCCCCTAACTTTCCATCATGGGTTCCATTTCAATTGACCAAGACCGTGTTATTGTGTTGTCATCAAAGGCGCATGGTGATCAAACGCGGGTCATTCGCGTCTTGAGTCGTGAGTTGGGAGTGGTTCCATTGTGGGTTCGATTGGGAACGGGCAAAAAACGCCAGGCCGGACTGTGGCACCCCGGCGCTCTTTTGGAAGTCACTGGTTTAAAGCGAAAAGGCTCTGAAGGGCTCTTTCGTTTTCATGAAGTCAACCGGGTTGTGATGTTTGAAAAGTTGATTTCAGAGGTGCGACGAAGCTCGGTCGCTTTTTTTCTTTCGGAGGTAGTGCTCAAAACGTTGCCCGAGGAATCGGCACACCCCGAAGTTTTTGACCTGTTTTGGGACACCTTGACACAGTTGGAGGACATGCCTCAAACGGGTTGGATACATGTCCACTTTTTGGGTCAATTGATCAGCCTATTGGGGTTGGCCCCAACGCCAGAAAACCGAGTAGGGAGAGGCTTGGACTTACAGACGGGAGAATGGATGGATGGGGTATTTGAAGACGAGGATCATTTGGGCTCTGAGCTGGCAACCTGGTTTGTGCATTGGACGATGCCACAAGCAGCATTGGATGCTTCACCGAAGCTGAGTATTTCAGAAAGACGTCGATTGGTGTTGGGCCAAGTACGATATTTGCAACACCACTTGAGTGGCCCTAAGACCATTCAGAGTTACGATGTTTTGGAATCCATATTCTCTTCTTAAGCTTCTGCAAAATGGCCCAATTGTTGCTTACCGCTTGGCCATGTGCACTTTAATCGGTTCGGCTTTAAAATTCAATGCTCGCGCATTGTTTGGGACGACCACCCTTCTTTTGACGGTGGTAGGCTCAACTTGGGGCCAAACAGATTCCAGTGCGACGAATGTGAAACAAAAGGAATCACAATCAATCCGTGCTTTGGATGCCACGTTGAATGCAGCCCCGGCTGTAAATCGCGGTGCTTTGCAGACCGCGAATCAGATTAGAACGGTCGGTTCTGATGGAATAACCCCCATCCCGTTCACCGTTGTTTTCAATAAAAACTCAGGGGAAAGTGTACTCACGGATGTGAGGGGAAAGGCTACGATTTCTCGATCTCAGTCGACCGATACGCTCGTTTTTCGGAGTGTTGGCTTCATGGATATGGTTGTTTATCCCGGTGACCCTGTTCCTGCTAAGGTTAGAATGGTAGAGGACTTGGTCAATTTGCAAACGGCTGAAGTGGTGAGTCAAGGTTTGGGAGATGTTCAATCCTCGTCCTTGTCCATGCAGGTCAATAAAATTGCCCCCCTTTCGCAGTCCGTCGCTCCTTTGGAAGTTCCGCAGACAGCGGCAGAGTTGCTTTGGTCAACGGGGGCCGTTTTGGTTCAGCAAAGTCAACAGGGAGGCGGTTCTCCTATTTTAAGGGGATTTGAAGCCAACCGGATCTTGCTTGTCGTGGACGGTGTTCGCATGAACAACGCGATCTACCGGAGCGGTCATTTGCAGAATGCCATCACCATTGACCCCCAAGTGCTGGAGCGAACAGATGTATTGCTCGGCCCAAACAGCATTTTGTTTGGAAGCGATGCGTTGGGCGGTGTCATTCATTACCATACCCGGACTCCCAAATTGGGAGTGAAGAATTTCAGTGTGCGCAGTTCCGCGGCTTATCGCACACCCAATACCAGTGGGTCGGGGCATCTTGACTTCGAAATTTCGCGTCCAGGATGGGCTAGTTTAACGAGCGTGAGCCGAGCGGGATATGGAGATTTGCGCATGGGCACGTGGAGACAGCACGGTGATTCGCATTGGGGATTGGACTCCCTATATGTTGCGAGGATCGATGGAGTCGATACGGTTCTGGTCAATGGTTCACCGGAAATCCAAATGGGCTCAGGGTACCACCAAACCGACTGGCTTCAGAAATTCCGAATTCAGGCCGGGCCGGGCGTGATTGATTTGAATTTTCAATACAGCACGAGTTCCAATGTCCCACGGTACGATGTTTCGGGAGATTCGAGCAATGGCCAATTGAAATGGGCAGAGTGGAATTACGGTCCTCAAAATCGGGCATTGGGCTCCGCTAAATTTTCACGTCAATTGTACCGTTGGAATGTGCAATGGGAAACGCAGGTTGCGGTTCAGCGCATCGAGGAGTCACGCATCAAACGTCGGTTTGGCGAGGAATGGCGTGAGACACAAACAGAAACGGTCCAAGTTCTAAACGGGTACACCACGTTCAATAAGCGCTGGTATTCAGGATTGAATCTAACAGCCGGCGTAAGTGCATCCTGGGATGATGTCACCTCTATGGCTCAGCAAACACACGTGATGGATGGGGATAGCACCCGAGCAGCAATGACCCGTTACCCCAATGGGGGCAGCGGATTACTCACGCAAGGTGTTTTCGCTACAGCCCAATGGCCATGGAGACAACATCGACTTGCCGCAGGGGTGCGCTGGAGTCAGTCACAGCTCAATGCACGGTTCAATTCGAATGCGAGTTACACGCTTCCGTTCAACAAATTGAACATGAACAACGGCGCATTGACAGGCGGGCTTTCGGGACATTGGAAAAGCATGGGGTCCTGGTCTGCGATGACGTCATTGTCCACAGGGTTTAGACACCCCAACATTGACGATGTTGGCAAAGTCCGTGAGAAAGGGGGGTTTGTGTTGATTCCCAATGACGCGTTGCGACCGGAATACCTCACAAGTTTGGAGCAAGGTGTCACATGGGACTTCCAGAGTCGGAATGTCTTATCGTGCACATGGACGGCTTTTGCTAGTTTTTTGGATCATGCCATTGTTCCGCAAAACGCATTGCTTGATGGAGCTTCCATGTTTTTGATTGATGGAGATTCAGCAGAGGTTCAAACGCATGTCAATGCAGACCAAGCAACCATTTTGGGGAGCCGTTTAGAGGTCAATGCACAGATCACGGAAAAGTGCGGCTTTCAAGGTGCAGTCAACTGGACGCGTGGTAGACAAGTCGCAAAAGGAGAATCAACCACACGCCCCATGGCCCATATCCCACCCTTGTTTGGTAGGGTGGCCGTGGATTACGAGCACCGGTGGTGGACTGTGGAGGGATATGTGTTATTCAGTGCTCAAAAGCCCAGCGATCAATTTGGAGACTTCGCAACGGACAACTTGGATTTGATGTTGCCATCGGGGTCGCCATCTTGGTGGACACTCAATGTCGAAAGTGAGATTCAGGTGCATCCTTCTTTGAGTTTACGTTTGGGTGTGCGCAATGCTTTGGACATGCATTACCGTGTATTTGCAAGTGGAATCAGTGCTGCAGGTCGTGGCTTCTACGCGTCACTTCATGCTTCGTTCTAAAAGGCAATCGTTACCTTCGTGAAATGCGTTTTTCAGAGGTCATCGGTCACAAAGAAATAGGGGAGCGCTTGCGGAATGGAGTTCAATCCAATCGGGTTGCTCATGCGCAGTTATTTGATGGCCCAGAGGGCTCTGGAACGCTCGCACTGGCGCTGGCCTATGCAAGATACTTGCACTGCAACGACCGGACAGATCTTGATTCGTGTGGTGAGTGCTCATCGTGTCGCTCGTATGATTCGTTGCAACATCCCGATTTGCATTGGTCCTTTCCTTTTTTCAAAAAGGATGGTGGAGAGCATGCGACATCACTGCCTTTTCAATCGGCATGGCGACTGCGCATGTTAGCGGGGCCTTATTTTGGACAAGCAGAATGGCTTGACGCCATCGGAGCTGATAAGAAGCAACTGTTTATCAGTGTTCATGAGGCCATGGAAATCAATCGGAAATTGGGGCTGAAATCCTTTCAAGGAGGCTGGAAAGTTTTGATTTGTTGGTTGCCAGAAACCATGCGTGTGGACACGGCGAATAAAATGCTCAAGCTCATAGAGGAGCCAACCGATCGCACCGTAATGTTGTTTGTGAGTGAGCATTTTGACGCGTTATTAGCAACCATTCGATCGCGTGTTCAGACGATTCGCGTCCCGCGTTTGTCGGATGGAGAAGCGGCGTCGGCTTTAACCGAAAGATTCGATGTCGAAGCGTCGATGGCTTCACAATGGGCACAAGTCGTAGACGGCAATGTCGCTGCGGCATTGCGATTGCAACAGAGTGAGGGCTCGGGGACTGACCATGGCTTGTTTGTGCGTTGGATGCGGGCATGTTATGGCCAAGATTCAGCTGTTATTGTTGAATTAGCAGAGGAGGTTTCCAAATTAGGGAGGGAGGCGATGAAGCGTTTTTTCATTTACTCAATGCACATGGTCAGGCAGTGCATTGTGGGCAATTATGGCGCCATGGAATTGGTTCGCTTGACGGCTGAGGAGCGCAACTTTGCAGAGAAATTTGCCCCGTTTATTCACCATGATAACGTGATTCCATTGCAAGCTTTGCTCGAAAAAGCACACGGGGATGTGGCTGGAAATGTCAACGGCCGATTGGTCTTTCTCGATTTGAGTGTACAAGTCAACATCTTGCTGCGGAAGACGACCTAACCAAACGTATCTTCGCTATACTATGAGCTGTAGCAATTGCAAAAAAGGAGAGGACGGAAATCCGCGAGGATGTAAGAGCAATGGAAATTGCGGAACGGGAGGCTGCGGACCCATGACGGTGTTTGATTGGTTGGAAGGCGTGGCGCTTCCAACAGGTCAAACAGCCTTTGATGTTGTCGAGGTACGTTTCAAAGCCAATCGCAAAGGGTTTTTTAGACGTTCAGGCGGATTGGATGTTCAAGTGGGCGATGTCATTGCGGTTGAATCTGATCGAGGCCATGACATTGGAGTGGTCAGCTTGCGCGGCGAATTGGTTCGCGCGCAGATGAGCGCAAAAAAAGTCAGAGACGACCACGAGCTTAAAAAAGTACTTCGCAAGGCAACGCAAGAGGATGTTGATCTATGGCAGAAGGCCCGGTTGCGTGAAGGGGAGACCATGATCAAGAGCCGGGAGATCATTCAGCGATTGGGTTTGCGGATGAAATTGTCGGACGTAGAATTTCAAGGCGACGGAAAGAAGGTGACGTATTACTACACGTCAGACGACCGTGTGGATTTTCGCGATTTGGTTCGTGAATTGGCAGGTGCCTTTGCGGTGCGCGTAGAAATGCGCCAAATTGGAGCGAGACAAGAAGCGGCTCGCGTTGGAGGCATCGGTGTGTGTGGAAGAGAATTGTGTTGTGCGAGTTGGTTGACAGACTTTCGAAGTGTAAGTACTTCTGCCGCGCGCTACCAACAGCTTTCTCTGAATCCTCAAAAGCTGGCGGGCCAATGTGGTAAGTTGAAGTGTTGCTTGAATTTTGAGTTGGACCAGTATGTGGAATCTGTGAAAGAATTCCCATCTCCCAACGCCAAAATAAAAATGAAAGAGGGCCGTGCAGTGGTCTTCAAAATGGATATCTTCAAGAAGCTTGTCTATTTGTTGCATTTGGATGCTCCAGCATCATCACCTGTTCCGGTGTCATTGGACGACATGAAGGAACTTATGGCAATGAACGAACGTGGGGAATACCCTCATTCACTGTCGGAATTTGCATTGCAAGAAGAGCCGGATGAGGTGGATACGGTCTACTCCAACGTCGTTGGTCAGGACAGCTTGACTCGATTTGATGAGCAGCGCCAGAAGCGGAGAAAAAAAGGAGGTCGTTCAGGTTCAGGCGGAAACCGGAACCGATCGAACGCGCCGAAAAATCGCGACCGTTCTGAAGGAGGAGCGAAAGCACAAGCACCTGCAGCTCGCCAAAAATCGGGCGGGTCGAAGCCGCCTGCAAAGGGAGGGGACGCTCAGAACAGAGGAAGAGGACGTTCACGTGGGGGTGAAAGAGCTCCTAGCCAGCCTAACAACCAGAACAAGAAGGGATGACAGGACGAATCCACATGCTCGTATGGTGGGTGATTCTTTCTTTTCAATGGGCTGCTTGCGGAAACAATGCTACGTTCTCTGGTCACGAAGCTCTGCCATCGGTTGGGTGGAACGCGTCGGAATCAGCTGTTTTTGAATGGCAAATTCAAGACACACTGACACAGCATGATTTTTTCATTGACCTGCGGCATGACCAAACCTTTCCTTACAGCAATGTTTACCTCTTCGTGGATTTCACATTTCCCAATGGGAGATTACTTCGCGATACAGTGGCCTGCACGTTGGCAGATGACCGCGGTCGTTGGCTCGGATCTGGTTGGGGCAACTTGGTAGACCATCGCATTGGATTCAAGCGCAAGACATCGTTCCCGATTGCGGGAGATTACTCGATTCAAATCACTCACGGAATGCGCCTTGATCCACTTCCAGGGATGCGTGACGTCGGTTTTCGTTTGGAATCTTCGACGTTGAAATAAGGCGAAAAGAGGCCGTTTAGGGGAGCGAGACAGGTTCTCCGAACACAACATCCTTGCCGGCTTCTAGCCAAGCTTCCATCCCGCCAATCAAATCGACGATGTGCGGATGTCCAATGATCCGGAGCTCTTCTGTGATGACGCCACTGCGTCCCCCGGCTTCACAATAGACGAAAACAGGGCGGTCTGTAGGAAGTTCCTTTAAGGGCTCCAAACGATGGTCCCAATCGAATGAGATATACGCAGCTTGGCTCAAGTGCCCCAATGCCCATTCTTCATCCGATCTCACATCGAGTAAGATGGCGTCTGGATGAGCCTGCTGAAGGGAGTCCAAAAACAGGATGGAAAGTTCAGTGACCTGCTGATGTGGGGCACTATGAACAGTCGTCGTTGAGCTTCCGCTGCCACAGCTGCCAAATAGAAATCCGGCGAACACGAAACCACATAGAGCTGAGAATGAGTAATGAAGAATATTCATGCCACGAAAGTAGAGCCTGATACCTTTCGGATTTGATATCGGTGTTTTTATGTGCTTCTCGAGGCCGAGTTTATGGTAAATTGCATCCGCAAGAATGAAACCATGCTGGATATCCAAAGTGCAAATGCACACCAAAGCCGTGCGCTTCGAATTTTTATAGTGGGCTTAAGCGCCTTTTTATGGTCTCCGGCGTGGGGTCAAGCTGATGCGCTGCCGTCGGGAGCAACTTCCGTTGCCGATGTAAAATTTTGCGGTCAATGGGAAATGACCGAGGCGTTTTTCAACGCGCACCCTGAGCAGCGCGAGCGTGCCGAACGGGATGACGCTCAACTGGAATTAGAGACGAGCACGTTTCAGAACTTCAACCGGGATGAACTCATCATCATCCCTGTGGTGTTTCACGTGATCCATTTCAATGGACCGGAGAATATCAGTGATGATCAAGTGCACAGCGCAATCACGGTTATGAACCGGGATTTTAGAAAATTGAATGAGGACATTACGGATGTTGTCGAAGCGTTTGCCGGAATTGCCAATGATGTGGAAATTGAGTTTCGTTTAGCGCAGCGAGACCCCGACGGGAATTGCCACATTGGGATTAACCGGTTGTTGAGTGGTTTGACCTACGACGGTGGAGGGGAAGTGAAGGATTTGATTCAATGGCCAAGAAACAACTACTTGAATATTTGGGTGGTAGAAAATGCAGCAGGCGCTGCGGGATATAGCTTGTATCCGAGTTCTGTCAATGGAAATCAAGGGGCGGGCAATGATGGCATTGTCGTAGCGCACGATTACACAGGGAACATTGGAACCAGTAACAATTACCGATCGCGGACGTTGACGCACGAAGCGGGTCATTGGATGAACTTGCGTCACACGTGGGGCAATAGCAACAATCCGGGGGATGCAGAGAACTGCGAAACCGACGACAACGTGGCAGATACACCGCTTACGAGTGGGTGGACTTCATGCAACTTGACTGGCGAGACGTGTGGCTCTTTGGACAACATTCAGAATTACATGGAATATTCCTATTGCGGACGGATGTTCTCTGAGGGTCAAGGAACCAGAATGCGCGCAGCCATGTACAGCAGTGTGGCCCAGAGAAATCAACTGTGGACGCCAGCTAACTTGGAAAACACCGGTGTTTTGGAAGAATCCATTTTGTGCGAGGCGCGTTTTTCGGCTTCGCGCCAAACCATTTGTGCGGGCGATTCGGTCCAGTTTTTTGACAACAGTTATCACGGTGTAACCACCTGGAGTTGGTCATTTGGAGACGGACAAGTAGGCGAAGGAGAGACCCCTTGGAATCAATACATGGAACCGGGGTTATATGATGTCCAGTTGACTGCCGGTAACGGCGCAGATGATGTGAGCCTAACGAAGGAGGCGTTCATACAAGTTCTTCCTTCAGGAGCATTGTCCTTGCCATTTGTCGATGATTTCGAAGCGGCTGAACTTTCGGAAGATTGGTTCGTGATGGATCTTGGACTGGATGGGGAGGGCTGGGAATTGACCTCAACGGCATCCGTGTCAGGATCCCAGTCTATGAAGATTCAAAACTGGTCCAACTTTGTGGAATTCAATGCAGACCAGTTGGTGAGCAGTTCAATGGACATGTCGGACGCGGAAGAAATTCACATTGCCTACAAGTGGGCTTACAGCTTCAAAGGGACCAGTGAGGATGATGAGACCGACGATCGATTGAAGATTTACGCTTCTCCAGATTGTGGTCAAACGTGGAGTTTACGCCGTATGCACAGGGGGTATACGGACCTTCCGTCTGCTCCTCCACACCCTTTTCCATTCACGCCAAATGGGCCAGACGAGTGGAATTCATACACCTTGGTGCTGCCTTACGCGCAATTCTTCACTGAGAACTTCCGGATGATGTTTGAGTTTGAGAGCCGATTGGGGAACAATATTTATCTTGATGATGTGAATATTCAAGTGTTCACGGCGTCTGATTTATTGGAACGTGAACGCCTTCAGGGCATTCCTTTAACGGTGTATCCAAATCCAAGTGCGGATCAAGCTTGGTTGGAGTTTCAGACATGGATGGTACACGAAGAGGTGAGCGTAGAGTTATTGGACATGACCGGAAGATTGGTTGAAACCATGCATTCGGGTCAATTGACACCGGGACTTCAGCGCATGGCCATCAACAGAAGGGGTCATGCCGCTGGAACGTACTTCATTCGCGTGCAGTTGGACGGTATCCCAAGCGCGGAAATGGTGGTTTTCGAGTGATTTGACCCAATGGGTTGAGGCATCTAACGATGTGAAACAAAACGACCGCGAAGGACAGAGTCCAACGCGGTCGTTTCGTTTTCCGTTGCATCAACGGAATCGAAAGGGATTTAGCTCTTCGAGCCCATCAGCACCGTAACACATCCTTCATGCGTAATGGCTGTTGCTGATTTCGGAACTTGAACTTTCACTTGGAGTTGCTGTGTGGTTTCCACTTTGAAATCAACGTGGTTTTCATTCGGCTCACCTTTGCGACTATCGAATAGCGTTTTGCCACGGCCATCGAAAATTTCATAGGTCACATCGCCAAGAACAGGATGACTGCACACCACTAAACGGTAATCTTGCCCAGCAAGAAACGTTAGCATCAATTCGGCTTCATCACCGGGTATGAGGATCGCACTATTGTAATTGTCATTTTGGATGTAACCGTCCAAAGAGGTCATACAGTTTTTCTTGGTAAATGCACGGCATTGCGCTTGTGCAGTTGTTGCCAAGAGGCCAAAGGCCATGAGGAGGATAAGGGTATGCTTCATCTTACTACTGGACATTATTGGATGCATGCGTTCCGCACAGAAGCGACGGAAGCAGCAATGGCTTGAATGGTGGCATCGTCAGCTGAAAAAGTGGGCCCTCCACCGATAACGAAAGATCCGGATTCTTCTCTGTTGGTCGTGCTCTCGCCTTCTTCTGAACTGACCTGGGCATAAGCGGCTTCGATGGGCGCCATAGCATTCAACAAGCCGGTGAGTTCAGCGGTTTGTTCGTAGCTGCGACACAAGCGCATCACATCATCTAACGTGAGTTTCTGCTCAGCGATGCGTTGCTTTAACTCTGCTGGGGCTTCTTCCAAATGGCGTGTTGCCAAATACATGCCTTCAATCCAGCCTGAAGCAACGACCAAACCGGCCAGGTCTTCTTGCCCATTGAATTTGAGTCGTTCGTTGAGATCGTAAAATGTTTCGGAAACAATGCGGATCAGTGCTTGACGATCATTTCGATTGTCTTCAACAGAGCCCATGACTTCATCGTTCAAAACATCATTCACACCCAAAGCGGTGCTCAATGATTGAATGGCTTCGAGATAGTCAATGCTGGTTGAGTTTTCTTCGAAAATCGTAGCGTAACTCAAATCAGCTCCGTAAATCCCCAAGTTGATCGCTTGACGATCGCTGGTGGTGTATTGAGCGGATTGTGCCGCGGGATTCAACGCGTCGGCATGAAAGTGAGCTCCACTTCGCTTGATCAACGAGGCTGTTTCCATAGGAGATGGAGCCGCATGGAAAATCTTGGTCAAAGTGGATTGTCTCGTAGTGACGGACATGCCTTCAGAATCCATAGCGGTTTCTTGGGCTGCAGGATCTTGACTGACTTGGATGTTTTCGGCGGTTTCTCCGCATCCTGCTATGAGGATGACACCCAGTCCGAGGACTGCTATCGATGTTTGAGTTCGTTGAATGAAACGCATGATTTTATTGCTGGATATTGAAGCACAATTTGCCTCGTACCAGAGTCGTATACGGGTGTCTTCCCAAAAAGTTCCACACAGTGAGATGTTCAGGAAGAAATGCTTCAATCAATGTGCCTCCAGCCAGTCTTTCCCTGTTGACATGTCCACAACGAGCGGTACGGAGATTGTGACCGCATCAACCATTGCTGTTTTCACAAGCTTTTCGACGGCTTCGACTTCTTCAAGTAAGACATCAAAGACCAATTCATCATGGACCTGCATGATCATACGTGATTTGAGATCAGCGGCTTTAAGGGCCTTGTCAACACGAACCATCGCAACTTTAATGATGTCGGCAGCGGATCCTTGGATGGGAGCGTTCACGGCATTTCGTTCGGCAAAGGCGCGCACTGTCGCATTGTTCGATTGAATGTCGGGGAGGTAGCGACGACGCCCCATGACCGTTTCGGCGTATCCTTTTTCGCGCACGCTTTCGACACAATTGGCGGTGAATTGTTTGAGGTCTTTGAACTGTTCGAAATACGCTTCAATGATTTCCTTCGCTTCTCTCCGGGGAATGCTCAAGTTTTGGGCCAGACCAAATGCTCCTTGACCATAGAGGATCCCAAAGTTGACAGCCTTGGCTTTGCTTCTCATAGCCCGGTCCACTTCGTCAGGGGATACGGCAAAGACTTTCGCCGCGGTGGCCGTGTGAATGTCCATGCCTTGAATAAACGCTTCCACCAGACCCGCATCTTGAGACAGTGCCGCTGCAATGCGCAGCTCCACTTGACTGTAATCGGCAGCGAGTAAGACATGTTGATCGCTAGCGGGAATGAATGCCTTTCGAATCGCCCGTCCTTCAGGTGTGCGGATGGGAATGTTTTGAAGGTTGGGATCTTTTGAACTCAAACGCCCGGTAGCCGCTACTGTTTGCTGGTAGTTTGTGTGAACACGTCCTGTTTCTGGATGGACCAACTTAGGAAGCGGCTCAACATAGGTGTTCAGTAACTTCTTGAGTTTTCTATAGGAGAGAATATCGGTAACGATGGGGTGGGCATCTTGAAGTTTCGATAAAACCTCCTCACCGGTTGGATACTGTCCTGACTTGGTTTTTTTGACTTGAGCAGGGATGTTCAGCTTTTCAAAGAGGATGTTTCCGAGTTGCTTTGGGCTGTCAATGTTGAACGCCTCCCCTGCGATTTCGTGAATGTTCGTGGTGAGTTGTTCAAGACGATCAGCGAGTTCGACGCTATACGTCTGAAGCTCACCCACATCGATGCGGACACCCTCCAATTCCATGTCAGCCAATATGCGCACAAGTGGCATTTCTACCTCTTCGAACAGCTCTGTGGCCACAACGCCTTGCATTTGCTGTAAGAAGCGCGCTCTGAGTTGCCAAGTGATGTCCACGTCCTCACAAGCGTAATCGGTGATCGAGGCAGCGTCAAGGTCTGCCATGGTCCGTTGGTCTTTCCCCGATTTACCGATGAGATCAGTGATGGGGATGGTCGTGTAGCTTAGTTCGATTTCCGCCAAACGATCCAACTTGTGGGATCCCTCAGGTTGGATGAGATAATGTGCAACCATCGTATCGAACAGTCGATTTTGGATACGCACGCCACGTCGAGCGAGCATTTTATAATCGAATTTGAAGTGGTGAGCGACCACTTCTTTTGACGGATCTGAAAAGACATCTTGCAGCGCATCGAGTAGGCTCTCTTCGGTCCAGTCGACACTCGCAACCGGCACCCAAAAAGCTTCATTGGCCTTCATGCAAAATGACATGCCTACCAACTCCGCATCCATTGTATTCAGCCCAGAGGTTTCTGTATCAAACGCATAGACGTCCGCTTCTTTTAAACGATTTACAAGTGCCGTGAGCGCAGCTCGATCTTGCACCAAGGTATAGTGATGGGCTACTTTTTCGAGAGAGTTTTCGGTAGACAACGCAGTGGTAGGCGTTGCAAAATGTGCTGAAGACGCTGCACTTGATGCTCCTGCGGGTGTGCCGAATAAGTCCAACTGAGCACCCTCTGGATTGTCTGCAGGGGAAGTCAATACTGCGTTTTCGTTGGCAGCAGTCTTGGACTTGACGGGCGTGCTGCCTTCAGTATCCCCTAAGATGCGTTTTGCCAACGCGCGAAACTCCAGGTCCTCCAATGTCGCGCGCAGTTCGGTGGGCTTGGGAGACTCCATGATCATGGCGTCTAGATCGATGTCCATCGGAATATCCAAGCAAATAGTTGCCAGTTCTTTGGAGAGAAAAGCCTGCTCTTTGTTTTCTTCAACGCGCTCCTTGAGCTTCCCTTTCAGTTCATGACTGTGCTCCATGATGCTCTCCATACTGCCATACTGGAGTAGAAGTTTCGAAGCAGTTTTGGCTCCAACCCCCGGTACTCCGGGGATGTTGTCAGCGCTATCGCCCATTAAACCCAAGAGGTCGATGACCTGTTTGGGATGATCCACACCGAATTTTTCGCAAATTTCTGGCGGCCCCCACACTTCAGCAGGACCTCCGCCTTTTGCTGGACGAAACATCCTGACTTTCTCAGTCACAAGCTGACCGAAGTCTTTATCCGGGGTCATCATGTACACATCGAACCCTTCGATTTCTGCTTTTTGGGCGATAAAACCAATGACATCATCTGCCTCATACCCAACCTTGCTGATTTGCGGAACGTTGAGCCCGTCCAGGACTTGAAATATCCATGGAACGGATCGTTTGATATCTTCAGGAGTTTCATCCCGGTTGGCCTTGTACTCGGGATACTGAACATTGCGAAATGACCCTCCTGGCGCATCAAATACGACCGCTAAATGCGTGGGGTGCTCATTGCGAATAATTTCTAAAATCGCATTGGTGAATCCGAATACTGCGCTGGTATTCATCCCTTTGGAATTGATTCTGGGGTTTTTAATGAATGCGTAATACGCCCGAAAAATCAGGGCGTATGCATCAATTAAGAAGAGCTTTTTGTCTGAGCTTGCTGTAATCATGTGGTCAGGGCATCATCAATGGATGTCCCTTCGAAGTTACCTCAGATGTTGCAATTCTGTAGGCCTAGCTTGAAGCTTTTGGTAGCTTGTAAATGGGGACTGTAGAGCACGGTTCACCGTACATAATCGAGCGAGCAACGGGTTGAAGTTTTCTGATGACTTGCCCAAGTGCATGAGGTCCGCCAGCTTCTGAACATCCTTTGATGACAATGCGTGCTCCAACAAAAGGCTTTGGATCCATCGCGTCGATGTTGGCAATCAACAGTTGTGAGCGAACCTCTTCTTGACTTCCGATTAAAACGTGGGCTTTGAGGAGGGTCAAATGGGAGGTAACGAGCATCCATGCCCAGTCTGGAATCACAGCATCGGTCGAACAATACAGGGCGACTATGCGTCCTGAAAAGTCAGATTCGCTGAGCGATTTAAGCATTTCTCGGAAAGGCTTTTCGCGAAGAATAAAGCCTTCCCAAAGGTGGTCTTGTAAGTCAAAAGAGACAATGGGAGACTGTGGCAGAAGATCGCCGAGGTCGAGTGAAACAAGACCACTTTCATCGACTCGGTTGCGAATTTCCTCTTCCATGGTTCGGGTTATCCAGCCGTTTGAATGGCTGTGAGCCGGTTGTTTTTTTGTTCCATCATGGCAACGGCAGTTTCAACGATTCCATGGGTGTCGTATCCGTTTTCTGCATACAATTCCTGTTGCGTGCCATGTTCGACATACTGGTCAGGCAATCCCAATCGCTTGACCTGTGCGCGATATCCATTGTCTACCATGAACTCAATGACCGCACTTCCAAATCCACCTAAAACACAGCCATCTTCTACAAGAATGATTTCATCAAAAGAACCGAAGACTTCGTGCAACAGCATTTCGTCCAATGGTTTGACAAAGCGCATGTCATAATGTGCAGCTGAAATCGTACGGCTTTTCAATAAAGGGATTGCTTTTGTTGCTTGCGTTCCGATGGCGCCGATTGTCAAAATTGCAATGTCTTCTCCGGCCTCTAATTTGCGACCTGTCCCTATCGTGATCGCCTCAAAGGGCTGTCTCCAATCTATGATGGTTCCGGCACCTCGTGGATATCGAATCGAGAAGGGGCCGGAGTGTTTTTGTGATGCGGTAAACATCAAATTTCGCAAATCAATTTCATCCATGGGTGCGGAAACAACCATATTCGGAATGCACCGCATGTACGCCATGTCATATGCGCCATGATGCGTCGGTCCGTCGGCTCCAGCAACCCCTCCGCGGTCAAGGCAGAAGATGACAGGAAGATTTTGGATTGCAACGTCATGAATGACTTGGTCATACGCGCGCTGCATGAAACTAGAATAAATATTACAGAAAGGTACTTTTCCTTGCGTAGCCAAGCCTGCGCTAAATGTAACAGCATGTTGTTCTGCAATGCCGACGTCAAAGGCACGGTCAGGCATCTCTTCGAGCATAAACTTTAAAGACGATCCTGAGGGCATGGCTGGCGTGACGCCAACAATGCGCGAATCCATCTTGGCCAATTCAATAATGGAGTGACCGAATACGTCTTGAAACTTGGAAGGCTGTGGCTCGGTTTTCTTGACTCGAACAATTTCACCCGTCTCTTTATTGAACAAACCTGGTGCGTGCCACGTGGTTGGACTCCCTGCTTCTGCCGGAGCGTACCCCTTCCCTTTTGTTGTAACGCAGTGCAGTAGTTTTGGTCCAGGAATGTGCTTTATGTCTTCAAGAATTTGTGCTAAATGCTCGACATCATGACCGTCTACGGGGCCGAAATAGCGAAAATTGAGGGATTCAAAAAGATTGGATTGATTGAGCAAGGCGGACTTGACAGCGGCTTCCACTTTTTGCGCGATGGCTTGAGCATTGGGACCGAATTTTGAAATACGTCCGAGAAGGTGCCAAACCTCATCCTTGACCTTGTTGTATGTCTTGGACGTCGTGATGTCTGTCAGGTAATCCTTCAACGCGCCGACGTTCGGATCAATGGACATGCAATTGTCGTTTAAAACGACCAATAAATTGGTGTCTTCAGAACCGCCGTGGTTCAACCCTTCGAATGCCAAACCTGCTGTCATGGCGCCGTCGCCAATGACTGCAATGTGTTGTTTCTGATTCTTGCCATCAATCTTGCTGGCCATAGCCATCCCCAATGCAGCAGAAATGGACGTTGAGCTGTGGCCTACGCCAAATGTGTCATACGGACTTTCCGATCGCTTTGGAAAGCCTGAAAGTCCTTTGTATTCGCGATTGGTGTGAAACGTGTCGCGTCGCCCAGTAAGGATTTTGTGGCCGTAAGCTTGGTGTCCTACATCCCAAACCAGTTGGTCTTCGGGCGTATTGAACACATAATGCAAAGCGACAGTCAACTCCACTACTCCCAAGCTCGCCCCAAAGTGCCCGCCTTTCTCTGAAACTACATCCACGATAAACTGACGGAGTTCGTCACAGATAACGGGCAAATCCGATTGATCAAATTGACTGCGTAAATCAGCAGGAGTCTGGATACGAGAGAGATGAGGGCCTGCAGGGAAGGATTTCATGGTTCAGAGCCAATACGGTTTGACGATTCCAACAAATCTAAGGTGTTCTTGTTCGGCGTGCCGCAAGGAGCAAGCCATTTTGCCAACATAATGAACGCTGCGTCAGGCCTCTGCCAATGCAACCAGCCCGCTTAGGATGGCTGCGCCATCGGTGTTGCCGAGATCTTCACTAGCGGCGCGCTCGGGGTGTGGCATCATTCCAAAGACGTTCATTTGTTCATTGGCTACACCGGCGATGTTGTGCATGGACCCGTTGGGGTTGGACCAGGGGTTGACTTTGCCCTTTTCGTCGCAGTATTGGAACAGGATTTGATCCTGATCTTCCAAGGCTTTCAAGCCATCTGCGGAGATGTGATAATTCCCTTCACCGTGCGCAATCGGAATCATCCGTGGTTTCGAAGGGTCCAATTCAGCAGAGATTGAGGCGATCCGAGACACCGGCTTCAAATGGACATTCCGACAAATGAACTTCTGGCTCTCGTTGTGTAACAAAGCTCCTGGAAGAAGCCCCGCTTCGCACAAAATTTGAAAGCCATTGCAAACACCAAAGACGCGTCCTCCTTTTTTAGCGTGTGCCACAACGGGCTCCATGATGGAGGAAAACCGTGCGATGGCACCACTTCGCAAATAGTCACCGTAACTAAATCCGCCTGGAAGTACGATGACATCAGCACCTTGTAAGTCACGGTCTTTGTGCCAAAGCTGCACGACTTCAAAACCTAAATCATGTTCCAAGGCATGGACCATGTCCATATCGCAGTTGGATCCTGGGAATGTTACGACACCAAATTTCATGAGGCGAAGTTCGGGAAAGACTTCCAATCGTGCCTCAAAGAGAGGGCATAAAAAGAATCAACAAACTCCCGAGAATCACCAACAAACGAAAGGTGTCAGCCTTTGCAGATAATCCACGGTGTCGGCGAGTCTGTGGAACGAGTCCGACGACGCCAAAAGCGGCACCTACAGCTAAGAACTTGTCCAATGTTCCGTAGGATTGTCCCCTAAAAGCAATGCGGATGTCGTCTGTAACGAACGGGAGGTAAGTCGGTTGAATAAGACTCGCGAGAAGCAGTGAGACCCAGAATAGAATGAGTAAATGTGTACGGGTGGTGTGAGCGCGAAGGCTCACTTTCGTCTTTTCACGTAATAAGATGCCGCCTCCCCAAACGGAGAGGACGATGAGCCAAAGGCGTGCAAAATGCGGAGAAATCCAGCGGGTTCTATACCCCTGCAGGCTAAGCGTTTCAGATGTCTCGCGAATGGACACCCCCCAGTCAGGGCCAAAAGCGCTCACGGCTTGGGCGATTGCGATGCCCCAAACAAGTCCGATCACCATCATCGACCATTCTCTGAATATGAAGGGACGTGATATGCTCAAAACAATTAGCATGGCCAAAACGAACCCGAAATGAAGCGGTTCGAGCATGGTGGAGAGGGATGCGAGGGCTCCGCTTCGGAATTGCAATCCACTGGTCGAGGTTTGACGATGCACCTGAAGGATTTGATCAACTGCAGCCAAAAGCAAGAGCAATGCCAGCCAAGAACGGGCGGCAGACGCCAACGTTTCTTGTGGCATAAGCAGGAGTAGCAAGACCATGGAAAGCCATGCAAGTGCAGGGTCTCCGCGTTCTACAAATCCATAGCGCACGTAAACTCGGTGCGCCATACTTGCAATTGTGAGGCTTCCGATTGCCTGAATTACGAGGGATAAAAAAGCGGTGTTTGTCCCCCAAATTGTGAGTAAAAACCAGAACAAACCGGTCACCGGAACAATGAGCCAAGCAATCGGTTGGTTTGAACGGAGGATGGATACCACGGGATGCTTATTTTTGTGCCGAATCGATTACCATGAACACGCAAGAAATCATCACCCCAGTAGCAAAATTCATCGAATGGACCTTCGAGACCGTGCTGGTTCCGATAAGTGATCCAATCAACTCGGTGGTCATCCTCTTGGGGTTCATTGGACTAGCTTTTTGGCTGCGTTTGCAAAAGAAGTACACGCAAAAAGCGAAGCAAGAGGGAGGTCTGGTATAATGGAAGCGGGATACCGCATTTCCAATTGCCCCTCAATCCTCCAAGGCATCACGACCGATGTCTGTTCTTGAAAAGCACCCTTCGAAGTTTACGCGTTCTCTGAGCGCGTAACTGTTCTTGACGGCTTCCTTTAAGTCATTTCCACGACCTGTTAGGGCTAGAATGCGCCCACCATTGGTCCAGGTTTTCTTTCGGTTTTCACGTGTGCCGGCATGAAAGATGTGTCCATCGATGGTGTCAATATCATCCGAGAACTTAATCTCTTTCCCTTTTTCATAAGGCCCAGGATACCCGTCGCTGGCCAAAACAACGGTGCTTGCTGCTCGATCGTCAACCACCAGGTCGTATTCTGAAAGAAGGCCTGAGCAGAGGCTGTCAAAAAGGTGAAGTAAATCACTTTTAATGCGCGGAAGAATGACTTCTGTTTCAGGGTCACCCAATCGACAATTGTATTCAACGACAAAGGGGTCGCTGCCCACTTTCATCAATCCAAAAAAGAGGAATCCGACATAAGGAATCCCTTCCTTTTCCAACCCTTTAATGGTTGGAATGATGATTTGATTCAGGGCCTTCTCTTGAAATTCTTCGGTTAAGAATGGCACCGGAGAGATGGCTCCCATCCCCCCCGTATTTGGCCCTGTATCCCCATCGCCAAGACGTTTGTAATCTTTGGCCGACGGGAGTAAGTGGAATCTTCTACCATCTGTAATGGCGAACATGCTCACTTCTTTTCCATCCAAGTACTCTTCAATGACAACCTCACTCCCCGCACCATCAAAGGCCCCATCTAGAAGCATGGACTTCAAGGTGTCCTTGGCTTCTTGTTTGGAGCTCGTAATGACGACACCTTTGCCCGCAGCCAATCCATCTGCCTTCAAAACATATGGGGGAGAAACGGTGTCTAAGAATGACACGGCTTTGTCCAATTGTGTGTTGTTAAAACTGCCATAGCGTGCTGTTGGAATCGAATGGCGGTGCATGAACTCCTTTGCAAAACGCTTGCTGCCTTCCAACAATGCTCCGGCCTTTCGCGGGCCAACCACTTTCACGTTGACCTTTTTACTGTCCTCGAGATAATCAGCAATGCCATTGACGAGGGGGGCTTCGGGCCCGACAACAACCAAGTCGATTTGATTTTTTCGGATGTAGCGCTCTACGCTCTGGAAATCCATCGGGTCCAGATCAGCAGATGTCCCTAAACTCCGGGTACCACCATTGCCTGGTGCCACGTGCAACGTGCGCAACAAAGAGGATTGACTCAGTTTCCAAGCGATGGCGTGCTCCCGGCCGCCATTTCCCAACAGAAGAACATTCATGCTGTAAAATTAAGCGCTCAATTTGTGGCTGCAAGGTCCTCGTTGGAAACTTCATGGATTCAGCGCAGTAACTTGCAACTGTCATTTAGAACATGGACAAGCCCTATTTATCAGCAGTCATCATCGCGTTCAATGAAGAACGCAACATTGCGCGTTGCCTAGACTCCCTGGCAGACGTGGCGGATGAGGTTGTTGTCGTGGATTCCGGGTCGACAGATTCCACACGGACATTGTGTGAAGAGCGGGGTGCCGTCTTCATATCTCATGCCTTTGAAGGACATGTAGAACAAAAGAACTGGGCTTGGAAACAAGCCAAGGGTTCTTGGATGCTCTCCTTGGATGCCGATGAATCATTGAGTGATGAGCTAAAACAAGCCCTGCTCTTGTGGAAGGCGTCTATTGATCCGCCTCATTTGGCTTACGGATTCAATCGACTGACATCGTATTGCGGAAAATGGGTGCGGCATAGCGGTTGGTATCCCGATTGCAAGTTGAGACTATGGAAACGAGATGCCGCCGCTTGGGGAGGAGAGAATCCGCACGACCGATTGGCATTGTTGCAACCCAGTTCTGAAGGGCATCTTGAAGGGGATTTGCTGCATCATTCATACCATTCGTTGGAAGACCATGAGCGGCAAATAGATTACTTCTCAGATATCGCTGCAGCCTCGTACACCGGGGGGTTATGGGCATCTTGGCCCTTGATTCGAGGTGCGAAGGCGTGTTTTCAATGGGTGAAAACAAGCGTATTGAAAGGAGGATGGAAGGACGGTGCGACAGGATGGACGATCGCATACATGAGCGCTCGCGCTACCTTGCACAAGTACCGCAAAGTACATCGTGTTGCTCGTGGCAAACGCTTATTACAGAAGGCGGGAAAAGCGAAAGTAGAGCGTGTTTTGATTGCACGAACAGATGCCATTGGAGATTTGGTTTTGACGCTTCCGTTGGCTGGCTGGTTAAAGCAATCTGCTTCAGAAATCCAAGTGACATTGTTGGTGCGGACCTATGCTGCTCCTGTTGCAGAAATAGCAGATGCTGTAGATGAGGTATTGATTTGGGACCCCGTTTCTCCTCCCGACTTGACGGGGTTTGATGCCGTTGTTTTGGCGTATCCGGACCCAGCGGTAGTGCGAGCCGTGCGGGATGCCAAGACTCCAATCCGAATCGGTACCGGCAGGCGCTTCCTGACAATTCGGATGTTAACACATCGGGTTTGGCAGTCGCGGAAACGCTCAGGTAAGCATGAAACGTGGCATGGATTGCATCTGCTGTATCGGTTGCATTTAACGCCCGGTTGGTTTAAGCCGGGATTGATTGTGCCAGAAGACCCCAAAGAATGGTCGGCCTTGTGCAAATGGAATGTTGTGCCTTGGGAGTTGGCGCAACACGCGATAACAGGGGCGTCAACATGGCTCGACTCGGACCAACGCTGTGTCATCATGCACCCGGGATCCGCTGGTAGTGCCAACAATTGGTCGCTCGCTCGTTACCAAGAAGCTGCAGAGTGGTTTTTGCAACGGGGGTGTCGTGTCTTGATCACGGGGACCTCCGCTGAAGGAAAAACCATCGAGAGTTTGCGGTCCATGAACCACCCCAATCTTGTGGATGTGACGGGGCAATTGAAGTTGGGGGAGTTGATCTCATTGATTCAGTCTGCAGATGGCTTGCTCGCTTCGAGCACCGGCCCTTTGCACCTTGCGGCGACTTTGGACACGCCTTGCGTTGGTTTGTACGGCCATGAGGCCCCTGCTTGGCCTCAGCGATGGCATCCGGTCGGAAAGCAGGCTCGCTGGCTTGTCGCCACAAACGTGGATAAATCGACAGGACTTGACGTTTCTGTTGCCTCAGTTTGGGAAGCTTTTGAACAGCTTTGGACGGAACACGGCAAGCGCTAACCTCTCGAATTTTAGAGGGGTTTTTCTCTCATTTTTCGTCCGAATAAACCGATGAATAAACCGGCAAAGGTCACTCCTGCCTGTGTTTCAAGAGTGTCTTCTGACAGACAGGACAATCCAAGAATGAGCACGAATAAAAGGGTGGCCCTTCGTTCAGGAACCATTGCTTGTGTAAAATGCAATGACACGAGAACAGCGATCCATAAAATCAAAGCTATGGGGCCTCCTGAAATTAAGAACGTGACATATTGATTGTGCGCACGAAGGCGGAAGGGAAGTTGCAAAGGGGAGTCTATCGCGACATAGGCTGAAGCGAATTCACGCTTGAGATCACCGGTTCCGACACCAAGTAAAGGGTGGCTATGGTAGACATAGGAGGCGGCGTGGAGAAATGCAAACCGCTGAACCAATGAATGTCCACTGGGGTCGCCGCCATCAAGCCAGTTTGCAATTTCAAATTGAATGATATCCCAGCGTCTCCGAAGGCCCTGGTGTTCAAATTCTAATACAGTGGGTATGCCCGCCTCGACATGTTCAATGTCCCCTTTACTCAAAGCATGGATCCCGGCGGCATCTTTAGTCAATCCTTTGGAGGTCAGAAAACGAATTAAAGTCGTTTTTAATTCTTGATTGCGACCATCGGGTCCGTCAAAAGAAACCCCGCTGATTGCGTTCCAACTTGCCTCCAATTCACTCCAAGCGACGTTGATCCAGACGGGGTTGCCATTTTCGCGCAAGCAACGCTCCGGAAAGTGCTGATATGAGGCTCCTAAAGCCGTCGTTTGTAGCATTTCGGATGGTGCGGGTGGAGTGGGCTTAAGGTTCCAACCTCCGATGCAAATCAGGAGTCCAGTCGAGAGGCCCAGAATGCGCAATCCGAATCGAACTTGGGCCATGCGCGGTGATTTTCCCCCGAGGCCTTCGAGCCACAGGACCAAGGCGCCGGAGAGCGGGACCATCAAGAGCCCCGTGATGGAAGCGGTCTTCCAAATGACCCACCCACCTAAAAGAGAAAGAAGAAGGCAAATGAGGCCTGCTCGCGTTGCACGCTGTCGGATAAAAATCCAGAACCACCATGACCAAGCGAACGCGATCATAAGACTGAATCTGATGTGCGAAATGAATGGAGACCATTCCCGCGCGTGCAGCGGGGAATCGCTTTGATAGCCAGTCCACAATACCGCTAGACAAGCCGCGGCGATGGAAAGGGCCAAGGTGTAACTCACCACACGCATTCCGCGCTTGAAGTCCCAACGCCCTGTAATTAAGACCAATGGGAAGGCCAATAGGGGAAGCTTGATGCGGAGGGCCGTCCATCCATTTTGCAATTCGGTGGTCCACAATTGGCCGATGAGGAGCCAAGCAAACAATGCGATTACCGCCCAGAAAGTCAGTTGTGTTTGCCAAAACCCCCACCCGCGAGATCGAAAGAGTGGCCCGTTTTTCCATCGGTCCAAGGCCCAAGCGAGAAGCATCAAAAAGGCGCCTTGACTCATCAAGAAATTTGAAAAGGGAAGCGCAATGACGGTGAGGATCATCGCGGCATCATAGGCACGCTGTACAAGAGGATTCGTTGTCCCAGGGGTCCGGTCTCTTCTTGTTTCCGTCATGGCATTACGGATTCACGGGGCCTAAAAGTAGCTGTCGTGCTTCGCCAGATGAAAGCAAATCAATTGATTTCTGGAGCACGGAATCTTGTGGAATGAGCCATTCAATGACACCATCTTGGAGGTAGTAGCGCAGAATGATTTCCTGCTCCAAGGCCGTTTGGATTTCCTTGCGGAATTGATTCAGGTCGCGCTGTGTGTCGGGGGCCAGAACCTTTGAAAAGGCATCGAATGCCTCTCCTTCGGTATCGATATATTGCTCAAAAGCAGCAGCTTCAAGAAGCTCTTCCCAGATCATGGAACTGCTCGATTCATAGACCGCGTCATCCTTTCCTGCTGTAAATGTTACAAATGCGTTCCAGTCGGAATCGGAAAGGGTAAAGTCCGACGCCGGTCCGATGCTGTCGTGTTCTGAAAACCATTGGTTAGCAAAGTCAAAGAGGACACCGTTGAGGTAAAGCCCGTTCAAAACGTAGCTAGAATATGGGGTGTCTATCAGGACATCGGGTTGGATTCCTTTTCCGTCAACAACGGGCCGGCCGTTGGTGGTGTAAAAGACTTGAATAGCAGAATCTGAAACGGCAAGGGCCGCTCCATCTTGTGCGCGATCGCCCCCATAATCCAACCGCTGGATACAACGGCCACTAGCGGTGTAATATTTTGCAACCGTCACTTTGAGCCGGGTACCGTACGCGAGTTGCTTCGTCTGCTGCACCAGGCCTTTTCCAAAACTCTCTTGTCCAACCACCAAGGCCCGATCAAGATCTTGCAAGGTGCCAGCCACAATTTCAGATGCGGATGCAGATTGACCATCAATGAGAATGGCAAGGGGGATGTCCGGTGCAATTGGTTCACCTCGAGTTGTATAGGATTTAAGCCATTCCTCGTTTTTCCCTCGAGTGCTGACAACCTCTTGCCCTTTCTCTACAAAAAGATTTACGATGCTAATGGACTCTTGCAAAAGCCCTCCCCCATTGCCTCTCAAATCTAAAACGAGTTGGTTGATTCCCACGCTGTCTTGGAGATAACGGAGTGCTTGTCGAACTTCAAAGGATGAGCCACGTGTAAATTGCGACAGCACAATGTAGCCTGTACTGTCCTGAACTACGGAACGGAATGGAACGGCGGGCAGTTTGATTTTTTCGCGGGTCAGCGAGATTTCAAGAGCTTCTTCCGATCCGAAATGCTTGAATAAAATCACCACCTCTGACCCACTTGCTCCTTGCAACATTTCAGGAACCAGATCCACATCTACATTGGCAAGAGACTTGCCATCGACTGACAATAAGACATCTCCAATTTTCAAGCCTTCTTTATCGGCAGGGAAGCCAGGCAAGATATCGACCATGGTATGCTGGCCATTGAGAAATTGGATGCTGGCTCCTATACCGCCATATTCTCCCGTCGTCATGAACCTTAAATCCTCAACACGTGACTCAGGATAATAGACCGTATACGGATCGAGACTGTGCACCATGGCATCGATTCCCGATTCCATCAGTTTCCCCGGCTGAAGCTCATCCACATAGTAGATGTTCAGTTCGCGAAAAAGTGCTGTCATGATTTCCAATTGCTTGGACATCTCAAAATAATTCTCGCGCAAAGGAGCAGCGGCTAACATCAGGAAAACGACAGGAAATAGAATCCACTTCCATCGTCGATGAGCGGGCTGTCCTTTTCCGAGACGTTTGGATATTTCAGGAAAGAACTTCTTCATTTTCGGGTGAGTCGGAGGGGAGTGGCATTTTTTTCAGGACGGTTTGCACACACAAGAGAATGGCTTCATACGTGGGCATTTCTTTGCCTGTAAAGATGAAAACGATTGCACGTTGTTTTCCGTGTGCATGCAGTGCTTTTTCTACAGGAATTTTTTCAAGACGCCACGCTTCTCGAAGCAGTCGTTTGATGCGGTTTCGGTCAACTGCACGCTTAAACCGTTTCTTGCTCACACTCACCGCTGCCTGACAAGGCACTGCCTCGGGCAATGCTGTGTCGATAAAGTGGAGTATGACAGGCCAGGATTTGACTTTCCTCCCGTTCTCAAACACGTTGTTGAGAACGTCCCTTGATTTTAGTCGGTAGGGCCGGGCGAATGAGCGGTTTTCCTGATAGGAAGTGGACAAGGGCAGATTTATTTGCCCAAAATGTAATGCTCAATCGCCATTGTCATGGAGGGGGCCTTCGGAGTTGGCGCCGCAATGTCGACGCGAAGGTTGGCTTCCTTGGCTGCTTTGGCCGTGGTGGGGCCAAATGTGGCTATGCGCGTTTCGTCTTGCACAAAATTCGGGAAGTTCTTGAAAAGGCTCTCAATGCCACTCGGGCTGTAAAAAACCAAGACATCGTACTTCACCTCACTCAAATCACTCAAATCCGAACATACCGTGCGGTACATCATAGCCCGGCTGTAGTTGATGCCGACTTCATCCAATAATTTAGGAATGGACGGCTTCATCAAATCGCTGCAAGGCAAAATGAATGACTCGGATTTGTGTTTTTTGATGTGCTCCATCAAGTCTTGGAAGCTTTGCTTTCCAAAGAAAATCTTACGTTTCCGGTAAACGACATACTTCTGTAAATAGAAAGCCGTGGCTTCGCTGATGCAGAAATATTTCATGGTATCGGGAACTTCAAATCGAAGCTCCTCTGCAAGGCGAAAAAAGTGGTCAACGGCGTTTCTGCTCGTTAAAATGACCGCAGTATGCTCCGCGAATGCAACTCTTTGCTGTCGAAACTCCTGCCCATCAACCCCTTCTACATGAATGAAAGGGCGAAAATCGATGGTGAGCTTTTGACGGTCAGCAAGGTCAAAGTAAGGTGACTTCTCTGCTGTAGGGCGAGGTTGAGAAATCAGAATAGTCTTGAGCTTTTGCGCCATATCTGGATCTTGGTTGCTCGAATTAGTCAGCTAAAGATTTCTCGGTAAAGAATCCAAGTAGGGCCGATTTCGAAGGTGCAAATGTACGCAATTCCCCAGCCGAAATGAAGAGATGAGCGAACAACGACTTGCAATTGACGCAGCCATTTGAGTCCAATCCAAGCCCACCAAAGCATCAGCATGGCATGAAAGGGATGATGTTCAAACGTGAATCCGGGATTTCGAATGAGGAATAGAAAAAAAAGAACCATGAAGCCCCAAAGCAACCAATTGCGCATGTGGCGATCAATTTCCAGCCCGCGCTTCACGGCCGTTTGTTCCAAGGTAATCCACCCTCCTAGCCATGCTCCAAGGGTGCGCGCGATCAGAGCGATGAGTCCTGTGAGCGCCCCAAATGCGCAACCAGACCATACCTGGCCGGAGCCTGCAGGAATGTCGGGGTACTGTGCAACCGCCCAGCACCCTCCGCATAGACTCCATGCGATGAGTCCCATGGTGTGACTGGTCATGGTTCCACCGGTACGGGCAGACTCATCGGACAGGCGTTGCCAAACACGTTTGATATGAATGACGGTCCACATGGTGAGATTCCACTCGCGATCAAATCGAACGCGCAACAGCAAGGTTGCAAGCATACCCAAGGCCCAAGCCAAGAGGACTGGGCCATACACCTCATGTGAGGGAACGAGAATCGATTGACCTTCAAACACGCTGCGAAGATTGGAAAGAATCCTTGATTTGTTCTGTCATTTCGCTTCGAATCCTAGTCGCTACTGTGCAGGAGCCATGTAGACCGGGGCAACTGTGGGAATACGCCGCCCCGTTTCAACCTCTTCAAAAATGACTTGTAACAGGTAGTTTCCAGCCGCTGCTAAAATTCCATGTTCATTTCGGCCATCCCAGGCTCCTGTCCAAGCCGATTGATTCGGGGCGATCCATGGACTTTGCGGGACCCGCCAAATAATCCGTCCAGAAGCAGAGAGAACGCAAATGTGCGCTTGCCAAACGGTCTCATCTTCTCCGGGGTGAAGCGCAAAAATGACCGATCGGGGTTGCTGGCTGTGGGACATCGCCAACCAAGTGCTTTGTATGATTTCAAGGCTGGGTAGTCGCGTTTGATGTGCTGTAGCCCCCCAGATACTCCAACTATTTTGAGCCCCTGGGGTTGAGCCGCTCACAGCTGCACTGGACTTCCATTGTGCATTTGCTCTGGACTGCAGGCGTTCTAACGATGTTTTTCTCGGACTTGCCCACGGTGCGTGAAGTTCTGTGTTCAATGGTACCGTTTCGATAACATGCTCGGGGGATTTGAGATGAATCTGGTTGCGACCATATAAACTTGGCAGTGATGTGGTGATGGCCCGTGGTGTAAGAAGTCGATTGGGACACGCCGAAAAGGCCCAGGGCTCATTCGGAGGGATTTGCCAATTTATTCCTGGGGACAGCGCGATCCAATCATCTGGAAAGGGGAGTGTCTCGGTTGAAACCAACCAATCAGCTGTCCCAAGAGCCGTTGCATTTATGTTCTCCAACTCGATAAAGGGCTCTCCAAAGGCATCCGCATCGAGAACTTCATTGAGATGCATCGAAGTGTTTTCTTCGTTTAAATTGACATCGAACGGGCGGGTTTTTAGCCATTCGATGCGTCCGTGGACATCCATGGCGCAGATAGAATCCGGGATGGGCAACAAGGCGGATTGCGCCCAAATGCGATTGGCATCAGCAGAATGAAACCAGTCAATGGGTTCTTGTTGTCCGACGACCCTGAAGAGGGTGGTGTCCAACTGAACGGGTTTGCTGAATAAAAAATAGGTGTCACTCGAGGTTTGTCCATGCAGCAAGAATGCACCATCAAAAACATCTAAATTCTGTCCATCGAGCCAAGACCCCATGCGCTCATCGGGATCTGTTTCTCCCGGACTGGCTCCGAGAGCGTGCCCACTTGAAGCCCAGTTTTTATTGTTTTGTGCCGGTCCATGGATGTCGACACGTACAAGGCTGAATCCTGATTCCGCATTTTTTCGATGGGCATGCCAGCATGCTGAATAGTGCACCTCGTCCAATACGATTCCCTTTCCATTGCGCAATGTCACCGTGCCCTTTTCATTTGGTAATGCACCTGGATAGACAACCCTCCGCTCACCAGATTGAAGGACACTTCTCTCATCGATTGTCAGATCGCCACACTGCAAACCGCCAAGTTCAATAGCATCGCTTCCGTGGCGATTGTAGAGCTCAATAAACTCTCCCCAAACGGCTGAGCTTCCCTCAGGATTCGCCGCGATTTCAGAGATGATGAGGTCGCCTGGCTCAGGAAATCTGGCTGTTTCAAAATCCACTTTGAATGCGAACCTCGATCCTGTGGACCAATCGGACTCACATCGTTTTAGACGGTCAATTTCGAAGCGTACCCGCTGATCAGGACGTGTTAACCGTTGGTTCCAAAACAAACGGTTAGGAAAGTGGTCCTCGGTATGCCAAGTGGCGCTTCCTCGCGGCGAAATCTGCACTTCAGATAACGGGTCAAGTGGACTGTTGAATTCGATAAAGCCGTCCGATATCGAAGTAGGGACAATCCGTTCAATAGCCAGCTGTTCGCTTTCAACCCCAATCGCTGTTTCTTGGTTGCTGGCCGTGCCCGGTGTGCAGCCGTCTATGGCGTTACTTCGAATCCAGTTGACAGGGCTAGCGCATGCCCCTGGCTGTAAAATTTGAAGTGATACACCTCCATTGTCACCCTGCCACCATGTTTGCAGATAATGAACAGCATCCAGCACCATCCCGTCGTTGCGAAGAATACCCAATCCATCTTGGGAGTCATTGAAAGCAGGGGCGCCTTGGATGTGTGCCTCCAAAGCACCTCCATTCAAAATGGAGGTGCTACACCCTGAGATCAGGAAGCGTTCACCGGGGAGTAAGATTCCATCCCACGGTGGGCGTGGTTTGATGGGGATTACCTCGCTGGAACCCTCATCCCACCAATTCCAAAACTGGACATCGAACGTGCGGTTGGATCGATTCAAAACCTCCACCCATTCGCAAGGGGGTAGATCGTCGTGAGGGGTCGGGTCGGCCATTATTTCAGTCAAAACAACGTCGCCCCGGTTGGCGGTGTTGGGTGATGTCCACAGGACCTGGACCGTTGTGTCGGACAGCATGTTGCCATCTTGATCCGTGAAGTGTTGAAGTAAAAAAGTCCGTTCTATACCTGGGATCCAATGGGTATCGAATGGCATGTGGATTGTTTTGCTAGACGTTTGGTTTTGCTGGATTTCCATGGGTTGTCCAATTGCAGAGGAGATAGTTCCGAGACCCGGTCTTACAGATTCACTAAAATGCCAGGAAACGAGTGAGTCGCCTGGCCAAGAGCATCCCTCCAGTTTGGGCGCCACCGTGTCAGGAACAAACATGGAAAATTGATCCAATTCGAATTCGATCGCATCGATGTTCGAAATGGTGAATTGAGTGGAAATGCCGATGCATGTGGGGAATGGGTGAACGGCGGTAAAAATGGCGAGTGGTGGTGCATTGGTTAGGGTGGATTCAACGGTAATGGTCGCCAGTGAATCACCTGGCAATTGTGTCCATTCAAACCAAGCGTCCATCCCTTCTGAATAGCTACCAGGCAGAGTGGATTGAATGAGAGGAAAGGACTCTCCACTGGCCATGGGGTCAGAAACCCGTCTCCAGTCCAATGGGTCTTGAGTTCCTGTTGTGCCCAGGTGAATGAAACTTCCTGTAGCGAGTGAATCGGAATTGGCTGTCCAATTTGAGATTGGAATGGGTAGCAAAGCGGCTGAGTCACTAGCGTGTGGAGTGAAAAAATGCAAGCGGCTGAAGTTGTTATTCGACCCGGCATAAGATTGGGACCAGCGCACGCGCGCTTTTCGACCCAATGAATCATGCGGAATGAAGGCCGTATTCATGCAAGCATAGAGCCATGCATTTCCCGCTTGAGGGGCGTTGAGTTGCCAAAGGGATGCAGTATGCTCCCATTGATCCAACGTGCCTTTCCAGTGCACAGAATCTTCTTCTTGCGCGACCATTTCCCGAAGGCCCAGCAAACACCCCGTCAGGCACACTCCTCGCGCGAAAACACTCCAATTCCTCATCCTCTCACAATCAATGCTACAAATCTCTCAATTTTATCAGAGATTTGGCTTACCTCGCATCAATTACACTGTACCGCTTACAAAATGGATTCTATCGATCAAATAAAACAAGGCCCCATTGATGTTGCAATCATCGGTGCAACAGGGTTGGTTGGCCAAACCATGTTGAAAGTGTTGGAAGAATTGGATTTTCCAGTGCGCACCTTGTTACCCGCTGGTAGCGAACGCAGCGTGGGAAAAGAAGTCATGTTTCAAGGGAAACCTCAACGGGTGATGTCGGTTGCAGATGCGTTGCGCTCCAATCCACATGTCGCCTTATTCAGTGCTGGGGGAAGCGTAAGCTTAGAATGGGCTCCTCAATTTGCGGAACAGGGATGCACCGTAGTCGATAACAGCAGTGCCTTTAGAATGGACGCGAGTTGTCCTTTGGTCGTCCCTGAAGTGAACGGGTCTGATATCAAGTCGCATCACCGCATTATCGCCAATCCGAATTGCACCACCATGCAATTGGTCATGGCGCTCAAACCGTTGCATGACGCCTTTTCAATTGAACGGGGCATCGTGAGCACATACCAAAGTATTACAGGAACGGGACAGGCTGCAATGGCACAGTTGGAAGCGGAACGTGCGGGCCATAAAGGAGAGGCGGTTTACCCGCACCCCATCGACATGAATGTGATTCCGCACTGCGATGTGTTCGAAGAGAATGGATATACGCGTGAAGAAATGAAGGTGTGGAATGAAACCAAGAAAATATTGAGGGATGATGCTGTGCAGATGTCCTGCACCGCTGTGAGAGTTCCTGTCATGGGAGGGCACAGTGAAAGCGTTTATCTCGAGTTTGCGCGTGATTTTGAACTGGATGAGGTATTTCAATTGTTGCGCGATTTTGACGGTGTGGAGGTGGTAGATGAACCGGCCAACAATTCGTATCCAATGCCGCTGCATGCCGCTGGAAAAAACGAAGTATTTGTTGGGCGCATTCGCAAAGATTTGGGGCATCCTCGGGGGCTGCATCTTTGGATTGTAGCGGATAACCTGCGCAAAGGAGCAGCGACAAATACCGTCCAAATTGCGCGCTATTTATGGAATCAAGGGCGTTGGAGCGGCGCTTCTTGAAATCCACTTAACTTGCAAGCACCTTGGATTTCGAGGGAACCGATTGCAACTGTTCACATGACCCATTCGCACGCACCTGTTTTGTGTTCGCTTCTTTTGCTCGCGAGCGCTTTTTTCTGCTTTTCAACAGTGAACGGCCAGACCCAGATAACGGGCCGGGTATTGGACCAAGTCACGGGCGAATCGCTCGTGGGGGCCTCGGTTTATTTGGAAGAATACGCAACGGGCGGTATGACCGACTTTGACGGAAACTTTCGCTTTAGCACCCGCCAAACGGGTGAGGCGCATGTGGTGGTCAGTATGATCGGTTATGAGATGGTACGGACCTATATCCAATTGCCTGCGCGTCAAGGGGGCAACCTCGGAATGGCAGCGATTGATTTGGGGCTCGTCGTGATGAAGAGTTCCACCATTGGTCTGGCAGAGGCCAACATCATTGCATCGGTGGCCATAGATCGAGAGACTCCTATTGCTGTTTCGACTTTGGATGCTCGTACCATCGAAGAGCAGATAGGGGACAAAGAATTGGTCGAGACTTTGAATGTCACACCAGGGGTTTATGCCACCAAAAGCGGCGGCGGATTTGGAGATAGCCGGATCAATATTCGCGGGTTTGACCAGCGCAACGTAGCCGTATTGATCAACGGAATTCCAGTCAATGACATGGAAAGCGGGTGGGTGTATTGGTCCAATTGGGCTGGGCTGGGCGACGCGGTCAATACGATGCAAGTCCAACGCGGGCTGGGAGCGTCCAAGTTGGCCATCAATTCTGTGGGCGGCACGCTCAACATCATCACCAAGGCCACCGACATGCAGCGGGGCGGGAGTTTCATGCAGAGCATGACCGATTATGGACGCTACAAATCGATGCTCTCTCTCAGTTCCGGAATCTTACCGAGTGGGTGGGCTGTGAGTGCTGTGGGGAGTCGCACTGCGGGCAATGCCTATGTGGATGCCACGTTCATCGATGCTTGGAGTTATTTCTTGACGGCAGCCAAAGATTTCGGTGCGCACAGGCTGGTTTTCACCGCCATTGGTGCTCCACAAACCCACGGCCAACGCCGCGGTCAATTGACCGTCGATCGCTTCAATGACCTCAACGCCTTAGGGTATGAGGCCCATCGGTGGAATGAGGATTGGGGGTATTTGAATCGCGGAGATTATGACAATTCCACCTTCAACTCGCGCACCAATGGCTACCACAAGCCACAATTTGCACTCAACCATTATTGGCAGTTGAGTGAACGTGCAAACCTTGCAACGAGCTATTACATCAGCACGGGCCAGGGTTACGGGTCCCGATATGATGGCACAAGTTCACCCCGTTTGAGCGAATCATACGTGGATACGGCGGGCGTTACGCGCACCGTAAAAACCACACTCAATTGGGATTATCTCTACGACTCGAATGTGTCGAATAACCAAGCCACGACTTACGCGGCCAATGAAATTGCCTTCAACGAAAGTGCCCAAGCATGGATTGATACGGTGCATGCTTTTGGTGACCCTGTGGTCATGGAAGGCGATACGGTTGTCGGAGGGCGTAGCCGGAGTTTGATTGAAAACGCGCACAATGAGCACTTTTGGACTGGAGTGTTGTCCACATTGCGCTTCGATCTCAACGATAGACTTCAGTTGATTGCGGGCATAGACGGACGGTATTATGCCGGCAAACATTTTACGAAAGTGGACAACCTACTCGGGGGCGATTACTATCTCCAGTCCTTTGGAAGTTCGGACGGCTACGGAGTCAATCCCGATTACAACTTGCTGGCACAACCTGGTGATGTCGTGGACTACGATGATATCGGGAAAGTGAGCTATGGTGGTGGTTTTGCTCAATTGGAATACAAGGACGACCGGTTCAGTCTCTTCGCGGCCGGTACGATGAGTTACACGCAATACCGCCGAATTGACCCCTACAAGTATTTCCGCTACGAAGAGACGGGCATGCAGAGCGTCACGGAAGTCGATTCTGAAACGGGCGAGCTGGTCACCTCGGAGCAATTTATGTATGGAATCAAATCCGAAAAGGCGAGCAGCTGGGGATACAATGCGAAAGCCGGTGGAAGTGTGCGTTTAGGGGGAACAAGTCATCTCTATGTCAATGGAGGTGTTTATTCGAGAGCGCCTTTCATTCGCTACGTGTTCACCAACTATTCGAATGTCTTGAGCAACGATCGGTTGACCAATGAAAAAGTGGCCGCACTTGAAGCTGGATATCGTTTTCGCTGGCGTGGGATTTCATTCGATGTCAATGCGTACCACACGCAGTGGCGTGACAAGACCATCATGAGCAGTCCGTTGTTGCGTCCTGATGGCACCGAGTACCGAGCGTTTATTACGGGGTTGACCCAGACGCACGAAGGACTCGAGTTTGAGTGGAAGGCACGTCCATTCCGTTTCTTGGAAATTGGAGGTATGGCTTCCTTTGGTAACTGGCGCTGGGAGAATGATGTCAACGCGGAGATCATCAGCGAAGAAGGCGGCGAGGTGTTGGAATCGCTCTTTATCTATTCTGCCGGCCTCAAAGTCAGCGATGCTCCACAGCAGCAAATTGGATTTTTGAGCAGTTTCAATTTTGGAAAAGGATGGCGTTTTGGAGCGAATTACGTGCACAACAGTAAGCTGTACGCGCGTTTCGAAGTCGATGCTGACCGAACAGATCCCGATCGATCGGGTTTGCAACCGGTGATGCTTCCCTCTTTTGGTTATTTGGACGTGAGAGGCAGCTATTCATTTGACCTTGCAGGAATGTCGTGGAGGGCCAGTGTAAACGTTCAGAATGCCTTGAACAACATCTACATCTCCGATGGATTTGAAACGTTCGTGACGAATCCGCAAACCGGAGTGAAGGAGCAAGGGACTGTGGAGAATGGTCGTTTAGAGGGCTATTGGGCTTACGGTCGAACAGTCAGTGCTTCGCTCAAGATGATGTTCTGACGGCTGTTTCCGTCAATTGAAAACAAAAAAACCGCCTGCCCCCGAAGGGACAAGCGGAAAAAATGAGCCGAGATGCGGACTTGAACCGCAGACCTACGCATTACGAATGCGTTGCTCTACCAGCTGAGCTACATCGGCATGGAATAGGATACGGAGGTCCTCCAATGGAGGTTGCACTTCGACCCAAATTCTTTTGCAATGCAGTTAGCTAATGACGTCTCCTGCAGCGGTGCCTTCTTCTGGTGTGACAAACCGCAAGCCCCCGTCCGCGGTTTCAGCCATGAGGACCATGCCTTGACTTTCAATGCCGCGCATGGTACGAGGAGCGAGGTTGACCAATACCGTTACGCGCCTCCCAACGACTTGCTCGGGCTCGAAATGTTCGGCAATCCCGCTCAATACAGTGCGCTCATCCAGTCCTGTTCGAATGGTCAAGTTGAGCAATTTATTCGCTTTAGGGACCCGTTCGCATGCGATTACTTCACCGACCCGTAGATCGAGCTTTTGAAAATCATCAAATGTCATTTCCTCTTTGATTGGTTGAACACTGGTTTCCGTCTCGGCGCGGCTCGCTTGCAATTTCTCCAATTGTGCTTGAACGACCGATTCCTCTACTTTTTCGAATAAAATGGGCAATGGATTCAGCGTTCTTCCCGCTGGAATCATATCTGCAGCAGCGGATGACCAGGTAGCGTTTTCAACGCCAAATGCCCCTTGAATTTTTTTGGCTGTCCGCGGAATAAAGGGTTCGAGTACGACCGAACAGATGCCAGCGACTTGGATGCAGTGGTGCAAGATGACTGCAGTACGCTCTGGATTGGTTTTTTGCACCTTCCAAGGCTCCTGCTCCGTCATGTACTTGTTGCCCAAACGAGCCACACCCATAGCTTCGTGCAAGGCTTCACGGAAGCGGTTTCTTTGAATCAATGCGCCGATGCGTTCGGGGGCCGTTTGCAACGCCTCGATGATGGCGTCGTCAGCAGATTCGCTTGCGGACCCAAGGGCCTCTGGTACCTGGCCTTGATAGTACTTCTGGGTAAGCACCACCACCCGGTTAATGAAGTTGCCTAGGACATCCGCCAATTCGTTGTTGATGCGCTCTCTATAATCGGTCCAGGTGAATTCGCTGTCTTTTTGTTCAGGCATAATACTCGCGAGCACGTAGCGCATCTCATCGCTCTTCCCGGGAAATTGCTCGAGGTACTCACTGACCCAAACGGCCCAGTTGCGGGATGTGGAGATTTTGTCTCCCTCCAAATTCATGAAGGCATTGGCAGGGACGTTGGTCGGTAAATTGTATCCGCCATGTTCCCGCAAAAGAATCGGGAAAATGAGGCAGTGAAAAACGATGTTGTCTTTGCCGATGTAATGCACGAGCTCTGCATCCTTTGATTGCCACCAATCTCGCCAGTCTTTTCCGTTTTTTTCCGCCCATTCCATGGTAGCGGTGATGTACCCAATGGGCGCATCGAGCCAAACATAGAGGACTTTGCCTTCTGCGCCTTCCACCGGCACTGAGACGCCCCAATCCAAGTCACGCGTCATCGCACGGCTTTGCAGTCCACCGTCAATCCAACTGCGGCATTGGCCTGTGACGTGGGCTTTCCATGTTTGCGGATCGTGGTGTGGTTGCCCTTCGAATAGCCCTTTTTCGATGTAGTCTTTTAGCCACTCCTCGTGCCGTCCCATGGGCAGATACCAGAGGGTCGTATCCTTTAAAATGGGGGTCGCACCGCTGAGTGTGGATTTGGGTTGGATTAAGTCGTTTGGAGACAGTGCGCTCCCGCATTTTTCACACTGATCTCCATACGCTCCGTCCGCTGTGCACTTTGGACACGTGCCTATGATGTACCGGTCGGCTAAGAATTGTTGTGCTTCCGGGTCGTAAAACTGGGCTTCAGTCTTGACTTCAAAACTGCCCTTATCGAGGAGTGTTTTGAAAAAGTCTTGCGCGTTTTGGTGGTGTTTTGGACTGCTTGTTCGGCTGTAATGGTCGAACGAGAGGTCAAGACCTTCGAACGCATGTTGCATCTCACCGTGATAACGATCAACAATGTCCCGTGGAGTGAGGCCGTCTTTTTTAGCACGCAGCGTGATGGCCGCTCCGTGTTCATCACTCCCGCAAACCCAAAGCACATCGTTTCCTGCTAAACGTTCATATCGGGCACGGATGTCACCGGGGAGGTAGGCACCGGCAACGTGTCCAATGTGAATAGGGCCATTGGCATAAGGCAATGCCGATGTCATCATCAAACGGTGGGGCGAGGAAGTCAAAAGCGGGTCAGCCATGTGGAGCGAATTCAAAAAGGTGCTGCGAATTTCGCTCAAATTCCGAGATACATGGCCATCTTGCGTGGATGCATCGTGTTCGGACCCGAATAATGCCCGCTCCATTGAAGCGTGGCGATCAGATTATGTTGGCGGCGCCGGCTCGATTTGTGCAGCCTGAGGATGTGGTTTTAGCCAAGGAAACCATAGAAAAAGCAGGTTTTAAAGCTGTGATTCCATCTGGCTTGGAAGCCCGCGATGGCCAGTTTGGCGGGACGGACTCTCATCGAGCGGGGATCATCAATCAGGGGTTTGCTGACCCCCATATTCGCGCGATCTGGGCAATGAGAGGAGGGTACGGTAGCGCACGGATTTTGCCATTTTTAAACGCTGAGATATACCAAGCTGACCCCACGTGGATCATCGGTTTTAGCGACATCACGGCCATGCATGGTTGGGCCGATCATCTGGGAGTAGGTGCGCTGCATGCGCCCGTCGCCAATACGTATGCTTCTACGGATTCCGTTCATGCTCGGGGCATGTGGGATCGACTGCGCGAGCCCTCGAATACGCAGGGAATTCCTGTCGTCGGTGGAAATCTCAGTGTATTGTATAGTCTTTTGGGAACGCCCTATTTTCCAACCCCTGAAGGCTGTTGGTTGCTAATAGAGGATTTGGATGAGTACCTCTATCACATTGACCGCATGTTTTTAGCGTTCAAATTGGCGGGGGTATTTGACCGGATCCATGGTTTACTTGTGGGAACGTTTAGTGACTTGCATGACAATACACGGGCGCACGGCCAGTCACACGACAATCCTTTTGGTAGGAATCTGAAGCAAATGGTAGCAGAGCATGTGCCGGCGTCAAAGGAGGTGCGGTGGGATGTTCCCGTCGGACATGGTACGCTCAACATGCCCGTAGTCTTAGGAGCAGCTTTAGACGGCTGAAGCCGTTGTAAATGCGTTAATTTTGCGTCGCTGAGGCGTTGGACACACTAGAATACTTTCATTTTAAATTGAAATTATGTACGGAAAATTAGAAGGGTACTTACAGGAAGAATTGAAGGAGATTGAGGCGGCCGGACTGTTCAAAAGTGAACGCGTCATCGCTGGCAAGCAGGATACCGAAATTTCACTTGTTGACGGATCAAAGGTGCTCAACTTTTGTGCGAACAATTACCTCGGTTTGAGCAGCCATCCTCGGATTCTCGAGGCTGCCAAACGGGCCGTCGATTCCCATGGGTTTGGGATGTCCAGCGTTCGGTTTATCTGCGGGACTCAAGACATTCACAAAGAGTTGGAAGCGAAGATTGCAGCGTTCCATCATACAGACGATACCATACTGTATGCCGCAGCGTTTGATGCGAACGGCGGAGTTTTCGAGCCTTTATTGGGCCCTGAAGACGCCATTATTTCGGATTCATTGAACCATGCGAGTATCATCGATGGAGTTCGGTTGTGCAAGGCAGCTCGCTTTCGGTATGCCAACAATGACATGGCGGATCTGGAAGCCCAACTGCAAGCTGCCACAGCAGCCAATCACCGATTCAAGATGATCGTTACGGATGGTGTTTTCTCCATGGATGGATATGTCGCTCAAATCGATGAGGTGTGCGATTTGGCAGACAAGTACGATGCGCTTGTGATGGTCGATGAATGCCATGCAACCGGATGCATCGGGGCGACAGGGCGAGGAAGCATTGAGCTGCGCGGTGCATTGGGTCGGGTTGATATTATCACGGGAACCTTGGGAAAAGCAATGGGTGGTGCCATGGGCGGTTTTACGACGGGTAGAAAAGAAATCATTGAATTGCTGCGCCAGCGATCGCGGCCATATTTGTTCTCCAATAGTCTCGCTCCGAGTATTGTCGGGGCATCCTTGGAAGTGTTTAAAATGCTCGAGGAGTCCACTGAGTTGATAGATCAGTTGGAGGAAAACACCAATTACTTCAAAGCGGGGATGCGCCGGGTTGGCCTGCCCATTAAGGATGGTGAATCGGCCATTGTGCCTGTGATGCTTGGTGATGCGAGGTTGTCTCAAACGATGGCGAATCGGCTGCTCGAAGAAGGAATCTATGTCATAGGATTTTTCTTTCCAGTCGTGCCCAAAGGCGCTGCGCGAATTCGCGTTCAGTTGTCTGCGGCGCATACGCGGGAACAGCTGGATCGCGCGATTGCTGCATTTGAAAAAGTGGGACGCGAACTCGGGGTGTTAGAGCAGGTTTAATCGCCAGTTCAGCATGAGTACCAAACGGATGTTGATTGTGGGTGATGGGCTTGCGGGTACGTTGGTAGCATGGGAACTGAAGGAGCAGGGCGTAGATTTTGAAGTGTGGAGCGATGGTTCCCCAGCGGCCTCTGACGTGGCTGCGGGCATGTTCAATCCGGTGTCATTTCGTCGGCTTCTTCCCGTTTGGGATGCCGAAGATCACTTGAAGAGCGCGCGCTCGAGATACCGCATGTGTGAGCAGGCATTGGGAATTTCTCTTTGGCATGATGTTCCGCTCTTGAGAATTTTTCCAGACGCCGCCTATGCCGCTTTATGGGATCAACGTATCGAAGAGGGGCATCCCGTTGCAGGCTTTATTGAGCGCTGTGCTGAAGGCGATTGGCATGCATCAGTTGCGGCACCTCATGGCGCAGGGCGAATTCGGCAAGCGGGTTGGGTCGATGTTCAATTGTTGGTCACCAAAAGCCGTGAATTCTGGCGCGATGGCAAGCGCTGGAAAATGCAGGGGTGGTCTTTAGAAGTCGGTTGTCCTGAGGGGTTTGATGCCGTCATCGATTGTCGTGGAGTTGGAGCTGAATCGGATTTGAGTCAATTCGGCTTACAGGTAAGACCGAATCAAGGCGAGGTGCTCACTGTTCGCGTTGAAAATGCGATGGGCGATGAAACGATAAATAACGTCACGTGGGCCATGCCGGTAGATTCCGATTTGATTCGAATCGGTTCAACCTATCGATGGGACATGATGAAAGCTCAGGTTTTAGAAGCCACACAAAAAGAGCTGTTGGACAAAGCGAATGGTGCACGACACGGTGCGCCTTTTGCCCCGCATCAAGTCGTTGGTCATCGCGCGGGATTGCGGCCAGCGAGTCCGGACCGTAGGCCGATAATCGGCCGGGTTTCGGATGAGCGACCCTGGTACATCGCGTGCAATGGATGGGGTACACGGGGGGTGTTAATCGGTCCAAGAACAGCGGACTGGACCGTTAAAACGTGCATGGATGAGAATTGGGAAGTACCCAAAGAAGTTCGTCCGGACAGATTTCGTACTTTCACAAAAAATTGAAAGTAATACCGTGTCCAATACAGGAGTCAACCAGGTTGTATGGAGTGCAAAACAGCAGGAGTTTGTGCAGAAATGGCGCGAACTGGGCGTAGCATGGGGCATTCCTCCGGCGATGGCTGCAATCCATGGACTGCTCATGACGCAAGAGCATCCGATGGTCACGGATGAGGTCATGTCCTTTCTATCGTTGAGTCGAGGAAGCGCGCATACCCAGCTGCAAGCGTTGGTTGAATGGGGGTTGGTTTATCCGATCAAGACATTGGGCTCTCGTCAGGTGCGGTACGTTGCTGAGAGGGATTCGTGGCAGATGATGTCCTGTATTGCGCGTCAGCGGAAGAAACGCGAATTGGACCCTTTGTTGGAGCTAGACGCTTGGAAACGTTCATGGGCGTCAAAGACCGATGGCCTAGAAGCGTCTGCTGTTTTGGATAAAACCCTTGACGGAGTTCTCGCGCAGGCGTCTGCTGTAGATGGCGTTTTGGGCAGGCTTCTTGCTGAAGATGAACGCTGGTGGGAGCAGTGGTTGTTGCGTGGTTTGCGAAGAAATTGAAAAGGTGTGCAGCGAAATCGTTGAACCCTTAACTTGGTCTCAAAATGTCCTGATATGCTGCACGAACAAATTGCCTTAGCCCTGAACAAACAGATTACGTTGGAAGCGCAAAGCTCCCATACCTACTTGGCCATGGCTGTTTGGGCCGAGACAAGCGGATATGATGGAACTGCAGCTTTCTTGTATGAGCATGCTGAAGAGGAGCGCATGCACATGCTCAAGCTCATGCGCTTTGTCAATGAGCGTGGTGGAGTTGCTACCGTGCCTCCGCTTACAGCGCCCGCAGTGGAATATCCTGGATTGGATGCGATTTTTCAATCCATCTTGGAGCACGAAACAACCGTGACTGCGAGCATCAATTCTGTTGTGGATGAATGCTTAACACTGAAGGATTACACCACACATAATTTCATGCAGTGGTACGTGGCTGAACAAATTGAAGAGGAGGCGATGGCGCGGAAGATTTTGGATAAACTGGCTTTGGTGGGGGGTGATCGAGGTGCCTTGTACCTCTTCGATCGGGATATTTTGAGTTTGGCGGGATCTGCAAACGCCTGAAGATTTACGCTTTTCATGCGCTTCGAAATTCCATCTGCATTGTTGAGTAAACGGACGAAAGTTCGCCTGAGTTGGCTGTGGTTTCCTCTGGTGGCCTTGGCTGCGCTAGCATGGGCTGCAGGTCCTTTAATCCAAGGAGATAAGTTGGACAATACAGATACGCAGGCCATTATGAAGGCCAACTTTTTGTTCCACTTTTCTGCTTCGAATGAATGGCCCGCTGAGACAAAAACGGGTCCGTTTCGAATGGCGGTCGTTGGAAATGAACGGCTATTTCAAGAGTTGATTGACAAGTATGCGCTGAAATCAATCGGTGTTCAGCCGTTGGAGATTGTGTCGTTTGACACGGACAACGACATGCAAGAAGAGGGCTTTTTCCATTTGATTTATTCTGAATCTGCGGGTGCAGAGTTGGAGGAATTGGCGTCGCAATGGAAGGGCCAGCCTGTCTTGTTGGTGACGGATACGGAGTCAGCACTGGAGCGCGGTTCTTTGATCAATTTTGTCGCCGTAGATCGTCGTTTGCGGTATGAAATCAATGCAAAAGAGGCTTCCAAAAAAGGGGTGCTCATTGGTAGTCGAATACTTTCATGGGCAGTAAATTCAGGCAAATGAAACAAGGAATGTTCCAAGTGCAATGTGGTCGATGGGCCCTCGTCTTTGTGCTGTCTTTGGGAATCACGCAAGCATCCTTTGGTCAGGCTGTTGTAGAGCGTGCCATGGCCTTCGGTCAAGCAGGAGATTGGGATGAAGCCTTGCAGACTTTACTTCCGCAAATGACAACGACCGCGCTGCAGTCCGATGCGCATTCGTGGTATGTGTTGGGCTTTATCCAGAAGGAATTGTACAAAACGACGGAGCGGAATGATGCGGACAGTCCATTTCGTTTGGAGGCTGTATCGAGTTTGCAAAGAGCTTGGGAGTTGGGACCGTCTCGCGATGACGCCACTTCCATTAAAGCCGCGTTGGATTTTCTAACCCGGAGCTACTTATTGGATGCCATTGATCGGGTGGATGGGTTTACTATGGATTCAGACGGGGAGGTCTTGGCGTTATTTGGACGGTATGAAGCTTTGGTCAAAACCATGGATCCAACCGCGGATGTGAGCGTCCAAAAAGCCGATGTTTATCGCTACCTGGGCCTGGCAAACGGCCAGTTGATTAACGGATTAGAAGGGGCTCAATTGGAAGAGGAGCAGACGTTGTTTGATCGTTCTGTGAGCCACTACGAGGCGGCTTTGAAGTTGACTCCAGGAAATTATTCTGGCTTGTACAACCTGGCGATTACCCAATACAATCAGGGTGTTCGACAATTGAAGAGAATTGACCATGAAACATCCATGTTTGAACTCATGGAAATTCAAGACACGTGTGTCGCTTTATTTGAACAGGCGCTATCTCCGATGGAGTCCGCGCACAAATTGAAGCCAGAGCGCTTTGAAACCTTGAAGGGTTTGATGACCATCCACTATGCCTTGAATCAACCCGAGGCATCAGAACGGTATCGAAGAATGCTCGATGGACTGAATGGAAAAGGGCGGTGAGTAATGGATGGTCTGATGGCCTTATCGCGTTAAATTGCCTGCATGATTCGCACCGGTCGCTCGGACACTCCTCAAAAGGAGGTCCGTCAAAATTTTAAATGGGGTATAGGCTGGCGTATTTCGCTTGGCTTTGGCTTATTTGGTATAGCGGTGGGTATGCTGGTTTTGCTGACGCGGAACACCTTGCAGGAGAGTCGTCAGTTGAGTCAGCGCATCGATGGAGTCTTGGCTCCGAGCATCCGTTCGTTGGAAGACTTGGACCGTTCCATTGCGGAAACACGGGTGTTCATCAACTACTGGTTGTCGGTGCAGTCGGGAGCCGCGAGTCCTGAAAAAGAATCCTTGAGAAATTTGATGCAAACGGAGGTGCCACGTCAACTGGCAACGCTCAGACATGTGGTTCCTTTTTGGCCCTCTTCGCTTCAATTGGGATTCGATTCTCTTGAGCGTGATGTGGAGCACCTGTTCTTAGCCTACGGAGAAATCATACGCCTGCTTCCAGACTTTCAATCCTATGATGATCCCTTGGTTCGTATGGATGCGGAATACTATGCTTTGGACGGATCGAGCATTCCAAGATTTACGGAATCCATCCGCTCACAGATGGATGCTCTTTCTGAAGCGCAAACCGATGCATTGACAGAATCAACCGGGCGAATGGAAGAGCTTGGTGATCAACTGCAGTTTTATGCGGGGCAAGTTGCGTTGGGTGTTTTAATCTTGGGAATTTTGATAGCCTGGGCAGTAACACGCTCGATTGTTGGGCCTATTCAGGATCTGAAAAAAGCACTGCTTTACTTGGGGCGCGGGGTTCCTCTCGAGCAAGAAGTTCCTGTCTCGTCGGATGAAATAGGTGAAATGGCGAGCGCTGTGAATCGACTGGCGAGTGGTCTGGATCGAACGAGAGCATTTTCATTGGAAGTTGGAGCCGGGCGATTTTCAGCCCCATACATACCGTTGAGTCCAGAGGATGCTTTGGGTCATGCGATTGTGAAAATGCGCGATGACTTGGAGTCGAATGAGTTGGAACTGGAGGGGAAAGTCCGAAGCCGTACCGCTGAAGTTCAAGAGCAAAAGGCTCGGATTGAGGCGTTGTATGGTGACCTTAGAGACAGCATCAACTATGCGGAGCGGATTCAGCAGGCCATTTTACCGTCGAAGCGAGACCGTTCCATGGTTTTTGAAACAGCGGCTGTTTTTTACCGTCCTCGCGATGTGGTCTCTGGGGATTTTTATTGGTTTCATAAGGTCGGCCCCGCGTGCATGTTTGCTGCTGTGGACTGCACAGGACATGGTGTTCCTGGGGCATTCATGAGTTTGATTGGTCACCATGCCCTTGAGCACGTGACCAAGGTGTATACCCAACCCGACAAGGTGCTGGATCAATTGAATCGAGCGTCTTGCGAATTGCTTCACCCGGACGGATTTGGAGAACAAAGCGCGCAAGGAGTGACGATGCAGGACGGCATGGACCTGGCAATGGTTTGTATCGACCGAGAGCGCATGGAATTGCAATACAGTGGGGCGAATTGCCCATTGTACTTGGTGCGCAAGGGCATGTTGCAAGAGCTCAAACCTGACAAGATGGCCATTGCCTCATTTGAGCCTGGTACCAAATCGTACACGATGCAAACCCTTCCGTTGGTCTCGGGCGATGTGGTTTTCGCAGCGACCGATGGATTTGCGGATCAATTTGGTGGAGTGAATGGCAAGAAATTCATGCGGAAACGGTTCCGTGAATTGCTGGTTCAAATTGCCTCTTTGCCTGCCCTTGAAATGGAGCAAGCATTGATGAAGTCATTCGACGAGTGGCGCGGATCAGAAGAGCAGGTAGACGATGTTCTTGTCATCGGTGTCCGCGTCTGAAGGCAAACGAAGTCTAGCGTGAGAAAACAGACCCTCTGATGACGCGTGTCGCGATGGGGTTGATGACCAACACGGGAATCTGCGCTTCGTTTGTGACGATTTGCTGCTCATAGCTGTGCCCAAGGATGCCCATCAGGCTCTTCTCATGCAGATTCATGATGCTGATCAAATCGGCTTCAATTGAAGCTGCAAAACGAATGACGTCTTTCACGAAAGCGCTGGAGCTATGCTGTGAAATTTTCACGGTATAGTCAACTCCCTTCTCGGTGAAATATTCTTTGGCGTATTCGATGTTCCTGAGAAGTTGATTTTTCAAAAACTCGTCAGATTCAGCAGGACTGATAATGTGGACTCGTCCTTCAAAATACTGGGCCATTTCTGCAGCAATGGATAACTTCTGCTTCGTGTCCTGGTGTAAATCCAACGGAACAACGATGTCGTCATACCCATTCTCTTTGATGGTCCGCTCTTGTGTTATGATAAACGGAGTGGAGCTGTTTGTGACAATGCGCAATGCACGCCCTCCAGTTAGAAACTGCATGCCTTTCAAGCCGTGCGTCCCCATGATGACCAGGGTAGCGTCTTGCTCTACCGCCACGTCGTCAATGTCTTCAAAGATGCTGCCAATTCGAATCGCAGTTTGCAACGTGTGCGGGTAGGTTGCGGAATGAAGTTCCAACAGGGCGGACATCCGCTCGCGTGCCTCCGGCATTTCCTTTTTGTTTGCAATGATGTGCAGCAACAAGATTTCGCTATTGAACGCTTTGCCGACAACAAAGGCGTGCTCCAATGCAATGTCGCTAACCGGAGTGAAGTCCATTGGGACGAGAATGCGATGTTGGCCCATGAGATTTGTTAATCAATTTGATTACGAAGGTAAAACCAATGGGGTGAATCCAACGAAATTTGTAACATGCTTCAAAGGATTTTGAAACGTCACTTGGCTCCACAATTTGAACGTTGGAAACAATCCGACCGCTCCATTCTAGGGTGGGCGGTGCTGACTGGATTCTTTGCAGGGTTGTTGGCGGTGCTTTTGAAGCGTACGGTTTTCGGGTTGCATGAAGGAATGTTCGGACTGGGTCGATGGGTTGGGGGAGCTTGGGTTTTGGGTCTCGGACCACTTTTCGGATTGTTGGCAACGCGGTATGTTATTCGCCATTGGCTCAACGGTGAGCATCCAGGACCAGGGGTTCCAAGTATTTTGCATGCGATGTCCCAACGCCGAGGACGCATCAAAAGAATTTGGATGTTTTCACCGTTGATTACCAGCGCCCTTTCCGTTGGTTTGGGGGGATCGGGAGGATTGGAGGCTCCATCGCTGCAAGCGGCGGCGGCTGTCGGGTCTGAAATTGGTCGGCAAACAAAGCGGACGTTCAAGCGTCGCATGCTGCTCATTGGGTGTGCGGCTGCGGCGTCATTGGCGGCCCTCTTTAAGGCGCCTGTAGCGGCCATTATTTTCGCGGTAGAGGTCATTATGATCGATCTGACTGCCGCTAGTTTGGTGCCTCTTTTGCTGGCCTCTCTTACTGCGCTGATTACCGCTGAGCTGTTTTTGGGAGACCAGAATGTACTGTCCACTCCCGTATTGGAGAATTTCGAGTTGAGTCGGCTTCCGCTCTACCTTCTTTTAGGACTTGTCTGCGCCGTGGGTTCGGTGGTGTTTTCTAAAGTGTACTTGGGTGCGAGCCATGCGGTATTGAAAATGCGCACGCCGCGCATACGCATCTGGGTTGCGGGAGCGGTGGTAGGAGCGGCGGTTGTGTTTTTCCCCTCGCTGTATGGTGAAGGATACGATGTTGTGAATGGTTTGTTCGATGGGCACTCAACATTATTGGCGGGTGACATGACCATGAATCAAATGGACCCACAGGGCTGGTGGTTGATTGGTTTTTTGTTGCTGGCATGGATTCTTAAGCCCATCCTAACGGGAATGACTGTTGGTGCTGGTGGGGTGGCAGGCATCTTTGCGCCGGCTATTTTTTGCGGCGCCTTGTTGGGCTATGTTTATTCGTTGGGGTTGGAACAGATTTTTGGAACCGAAGTATTGCCTGTTGGCAATGCCGTTTTGGCCGGAATCGGGGGCATGTTAGCCGGTGTTTTGCACGCTCCCCTCACGGCCATTTTATTGGCGGCAGAAGTGAGCGGGGGTTACGCTCTTTTTGTACCTGTTATGCTGACTTCGGCGATCAGCTTTCAGATTGCAAAATGGTGGGTTCGTCACAGCATTTACACCCAAGAATTGGCCGAACGCGGGGAACTGCTCACGCACGATAAGGACCATTCGGTGCTTACTCTTATGAAGCTCAAAGATGAAATTGAGTACGATCATGAGGTGGTTCAGCCTCATTGGACGTTGGGACAGATGATTCCGATTATAGAGCGCAGTGTCCACAGTCTTTTTCCCGTTTTGGATGAAAAGGGCGTTTTGTTGGGAGTAGTCGATCTGCAAGAGATTCGAGAAATTATGTTCGACCGCGAGCTCTACGATGAAATCAAAGTGCATGAGTTTATGACACTGCCCCAAGGGGTCTTGGATTCACAAACCAAAATGGAAAAAGTGATGTCCGAATTTGAACGAACTGAAGCCTGGTATCTCCCTGTTCAAACCAAGGGTGTATTCGTCGGTTTTGTTTCGAGAACGCGGCTGTTCAACACCTACCGGAAATGGCTCCAAGAGTCCAGTTTGAACTGACCTAGGCGTCGAGAAATGCACAGGTTATCGCAAAGAATTCTTCAGGGTGCGATGCATGCAACCAATGGCCGGCATCCGCAATGCAGTGTGTCTCCAAAAGCATACATGCTTCCTCATACCGCTCGATATCAGCCTGCTTAACATAGTTGGATTGCCCCCCGTAGATCACAAGTGTTGGCCATGTATTCAGTGCCAATGGGACTTCTCCTACCACGTCGCTTAAGGCATCCCTTAAGACTGGGACGTTGGGACGCCATGTGAATCCGTGATCAGGCCTTCGTCTGAGGCTCTTCATCAGAAATCCAACCATGCTGGAATCGTCCAGTTGTGCGTTGAGGTGGTTCTCGATTTCACTTCTCCCACTTGCCGTTTCAATGGGCGCGGATAGGAGCGCGTCAAAGATGGGTTGGTGGTGTGGGTCATAGGCCCGAACTGCCATGTCTGCGACGATCAATTTCCGTAACCGATCCGGGTGGTGATGCGCAAACATCAAGGCGGTTTTCCCTCCCATGCTATGGCCTAGCACATGGGCTTTTTCGATGCCATGTTCATCCATAAAGGCGCACAAATCTTGGGCCAATTCAGGGTATTGATGTGTTTCGAAATGAGGGCTGCGTCCGTGATTGCGCTGGTCAATGAGCCAAACGCAGTAGTGTTCGCTGTATGCCTTCCCAAGCGTTTGCCAATTGTCTGAGGTTCCCAACAAGCCATGAAGGATGATCAGCGGGGGGGCGGACGGGTCGCCCAATGTTCTGTAAAACAGAGGGGATGTCATGGCTTTTGAAGGGGGTCCAATGTCAAGCACGCCAAATAAGCAGCAACGGCTTTCTCCAACCCCAAATACAGTGCATCGCTGATAAGGGCATGGCCGATACTGACTTCTTCGAGGTAGGGCACATGTTCTGAAAAATGTCTCAAGTTGTGCAAATTCAAATCGTGTCCAGCATTCACTCCCAAACCGATGCCATGGGCAAAGGTCGCGGCGCGTGAAAAAGGCAATGCTGCTTCGGGTTCTTTCGCCTGGTATGCCAAGGCATAGGGCTCGGTGTATAATTCAATTCGGTCGGTACCTACACCCGAAGCGGCTTCAATTTGTTTTAAATCCGTGGAAGTAAACAAACTTGTTCGGATGCCGTGCTCTCGAAAAACAGCGAGGACCTCCTTTAAGCGTGATTGGTGGCGGATTACATCCCATCCCGCATTGGAAGTCAAGGCGTCAGGAGGATCAGGAACCAGTGTAACCTGTTCGGGTTGAATGCCACAAACGAGCTGAATGAAGGCGTCCGAAGGATATCCCTCGATGTTGAACTCGGTGGTAACAACCGGGCGGAGATCCGAGACATCAGCCGTTGTGATATGGCGTTGATCTGGTCTTGGGTGAATCGTAATCCCTTGTGCACCAAAAGATTGCAGCCGAGTCGCGGCTTCTACAACACTCGGGGCACTGCCTCCGCGGGCGTTGCGCAAAGTGGCAATTTTATTGACGTTGACGCTGAGTCTAGTCATCCGTACCTTTCGATTCCAACACGTCCGGTAAATTCCATTCGTGGATAGTCGCAAAAATACACCACGCAAGAACCATGTACGCACAGCGATTGATGACTTTGGATTTACCGACCGTTCGGCCGGAAGATTCGGTAGGAAGGGTGCTCCGTTTGATGGATGAGTACAAGGTGTGCCAGTTGCCCCTTGTCAACGGAGAGATATTCTCGGGCTTGGTCTACGAGACTGATCTGATGGAGTCGGACGAAGAAACGCCGATGGCCGCATTGGAGGGCCGGCCGGTTTTCGTTGGGCCACAGGTGCATTTGTATGATGTCGTTTCCCAATTGGTTCAAGCAGAGGTGGATGCATTGCCTGTTGTCCATGAAGGAAAGTTCTTGGGCTGCATTGATCCCAAGGCAGTGCTGCGGTTTTTAGCGCGGCACACCCATTGGGCAGGATCCGGAGCGGTCGTGGTGTTGGAAGTGCCTGAGATGGATTTGTCCATTGCTGAAATTGCGCGACTCGTTGAGTCCGCTGACTCGAAAGTCGTAGCATGTACAACATCGAGAGATGAATCGTCTTCCAATGTTGTTGTTACGTTGAAGCTGCAAGCTCAGGAAGTGGAAAGTGTGATCTCAACGTTCCAGCGCTTTGGGTATACCATCCAAACCTTTCACCATGCTCCCGGCTTGGAAGAGGAAATGAGAGAGCGGTATGAGGCTTTTATGCGTTATTTGGACAACTAAGACCTGTGGAACGCTATGAAAATTGCAATATTCGGCAAAGCATTTGCAACGGAATTTGACGACGCAGTCAAGCACATTCTCCGCCGCATCGAAGAGATAGATTCCAACCCATTGGTGGAGGCTGCCTTCATGCGGATGTTGGATGATCGAATGAACGTTTCAGATCAACTTCGAAGTTTTGAGGAGCATCATGAGCTCAAGGGATGTGACTTTTTAGTGGCCATTGGTGGAGATGGTACGGTCTTGGAGGCCGCTACGTGGGTCCGTGAAAGTGAAATTCCCGTTCTGGCTGTGAATACGGGCCGACTCGGGTTTTTATCCAATGTGGGGATTGAGGAGATTGACTTGGCCATGGACGCATTGGCAGCGGGGCGGGTGTGGTATGAAAAAAGAGCCATGCTGCACGTGGAGGTGGAGGGCATGGAACTGGGGTCATTCCCTTACGCGTTGAACGAAGTTGCCATTATGAAACGGGACACGTCGAGCATGATGGCAGTCGAAGTGCATCGCGATGATGTGTATGTCAACAATTACTGGGCCGATGGACTCATTGTCGCTACTCCGACAGGGTCCACAGCATACTCTCTAAGCGCAGGAGGGCCGATGGTGACGCCAGAGTCGAATGTGTTGTGCATCAACCCAGTAGCCCCCCACAATCTCAACAACCGCCCGTTGATTGTCCCACGAGATGGCGAGCTTCAATTGGTGGCAGAAGGGAGGGAAAATCAATTTCTGTTGAGTCTAGATTCACGCATGTTTATCCTCGATGGGGGTAAAAAAGTGCGGATCAACCCCGCGCCATTTCATTTCGTTTTAATCAATTTGGAGCACCAAGAATTTTTCGGAACGATCCGGGCAAAAATGCACTGGGGCATTGATCCGAGAGACCGCTAACACAAGCGTGGGAAAGTGACTAGCTATTGTTAGCTGTTTTTCACAATTCATTTGCGCAATTCCGCGTATTTTCGTGCGTTATAACGAGGCTTTTCGAGCTTTAACCCATGCGGACGCAGCCCCTTACGAAGCGGTCAAAAATCGACCAGATGTTCCCCTTGCTTTGTTGCGTGGTGTTTTTGTGTGCTGTCATTCCTGAAGTGGCTGGCCAGCGACGGTTTGACCAATCCAAAGAGTTGGGATTGGCATTGGGCACGGGATATTATTTGGGGGACCTCAACCCAGGGAAACACTTAGGTGGACGGTTGAATGCTGGTTTCGGCGGCTATTACCGTCACAACTTTACGGGACGTATTTCGATGCGAGCGAATTTTTTTCGTGGACAGGTCGAAGCATGGGATGCTGACAGCTCGGACCCCTGGCAGCAGAATCGAAACTTGCACTTCAGAAATGAAATCAGTGAGGTGAGCGCGCTCATAGAGATCAATTACTTGGAACATCGGATGGGGAATCCAGGAGACCGTTTTACGGCTTTCTTGTTCACGGGTATAGCGGCTTACAGTCACAGCCCAGAAGCTCTTGTTGACGGTTTGTGGATTCCATTGCAGCCGCTAGGAACAGAGGGGCAAGGAACCACTTGGGGTGAATCTCTAGGTTTAGACCCTTATTCCACAGCGGGTTTTTCAGTGCCTTTTGGTTTTGGCTTCAAAGCGAATATTGGGCCCTTTATGGCGATCTGTTTTGATTGGGCCGTCCGCAAGACATGGACTGACTTTTTGGATGATGTCAGCGGAAGCTATGCGGATGCATTGGTCTTGCAACAAGAAAAGGGAGAGTTGTCAATGGAGTTGGCTGATCAAAGTTTGATTCAATTGGGCGGCGATTCAAATCAGGGAGGAAAGCAACGTGGTGACCCTGGACGTTCAGATAAGTACGGATTTCTCTCCGCTTCAATCAGTTTTCGAATCAGTAAAAAACCGACGACCTGCTGGGTCCAACCGTCATGAGTGCAGCCTCTGATCATCAGGTTTTTTGTGAATCGATTGACTTGGATTCCAAGCGGATTCCAAAACATGTTGCCATCATCATGGATGGCAATGGCCGTTGGGCAAAGGAACGCGGAGAAGAACGGGTCTTTGGTCACATCAATGGAATCAACTCTGTTCGATCCGCAGTGGAGGCTGCTTTGCGCACCGGCGTTCGGTATTTGACACTTTACGCATTCAGTACAGAGAATTGGAGTCGACCGGAAGAAGAAGTCAACGCATTGATGGACTTGTTGGTAAGCACCTTGGTGAAGGAGGTTCAGGACCTGGAGTCCAAAGGGGTGCGTTTACGGGCAATCGGTGATTTATCGACGCTCCCAGAAGCGTGCCAAGACCAGATCAATAAGTCGATTGAGAGCACACAGCACTTGGATACGTTGGATTTGGTGCTCGCGCTTAGTTATAGCTCGAAATGGGAGCTTGTTGAGGCTACAAAGAAATTGATGAAATCAGGGGTGAACCCTGACGACTTGGACGCTTCCCACATCGAGGAGCATCTCGCGACGTCAGGGATTCCTGATCCAGAGTTGATGATCCGGACGAGCGGAGAAAGGCGTATTTCGAATTTCTTATTGTGGCAACTTGCCTACGCCGAATTTCATTTTACTCCTGTTTTGTGGCCTGACTTCGGTCAAGAGAATTTTTATGATGCAGTCCGTGATTATCAAAATCGCAACCGGCGTTTTGGAGGGCTATTGGATACCAATCACACGATGTCGAAACAAGGATGATGAGAATAGATTGGAAGATGATAGGATGTGTTTTACTCCTAGGAGTAGGACTCTTGATGGGCACTTCAGCGTCCAAGCTGCATGCGCAGGACAGTTCTGGTGTTGAATGGGGCAGTAAGTACACCATCGCAGGTCTGACAGTGATCGGTGCGGATTACACCGATGCGCAAGCAGTCAAGTTGTTTAGCGCACTTCAAATTGGTCAAGAAATTACGCTGCCAGGAGAGGAAATCGCGAAAGCGATTCGAAACCTCTGGGTTCAACAGCTTTTTGATGATATCGCGATTGAGCTTGCGGAGGTCAGGGGAAGCGAAGTCTTTTTGGTCATTCAAGTGAAGGAATTGCCTCGACTTACGCGTTACGCATTCACGGGTGTGAGCCGTTCTGAGCAAGAGACACTCAAGGGCAAAGTAGAATTGCTTACGGGTCGCGTGGTCAATGAGAATGTTATTGCAACTGCGCGGAAAAGACTCAGGGAGTACTACCATGACAAGGGGTATTGGGATGCTGCAATTGACATTGTCCAGACCAGTGATTCCACGTTTGAAAATGGAGCGCGATTGGACATTGCAGTGGCGAAAGGATCGAAGATTAAAGTGGGAGAGATCGTATTGGTGGGAACCGAGAAAATCGAATCGAAGCGTCTGTTGCGTTCCATGAAGGATCTTAAACAGCAAGAATGGTATCGGATTTTTAAGTCGAGCAAATTTGTTGAAGTGAACTTGGAGGATGCACGCAGTCAGCTGATTGCTTTGTACAATAAAGAAGGGTATCGGAATGCGCGAATTTTAAATGATACGATTTATCGTTTGGCGGATGGGAATGTGGGGATTCGTTTCAGTGTGAATGAGGGCAATCAGTTCCATTTTGGAAGCATCGCGTTCACAGGAAATGCTAAGTACCGATCCACCCAGTTGGATTCGATTTTAGGCATTAAGTCGGGTGAGGTGTACAATTTGGAACGATTAGAAACCCGGGTTTACATGGACCCAAAGGGGATGGATCTGAGTTCGTTGTACCAGGATGATGGGTATTTGACGTTCCAGGCAGTTCCCATTGAGACTCGAATTGAGAACGATACAATTGATATTGAAGTCCGCATGATGGAGGGCAAGCAATTCCGAATCGGAAAGATTATTGTCAAGGGCAACACCAAGACGAACGACCATGTCATCTATCGTGAGATTCGGACGCGGCCGGGAGATTTGTTTAGCCGAACTGACATCATCCGAACGCAAAGGGAGCTAGCGCAGCTCAATTACTTCAATCAAGAGGCCTTCGGAATCAATCCAATTCAGCATCCTGAAGACGGAACGGTGGACATTGAGTATGCGGTAGAAGAAAAACCCTCAGACCAGATTGAATTGAGCGGGGGTTGGGGAGGCAATCGTGTCGTCGGAACGTTGGGGCTGAGCTTCACCAACTTTAGTGCGCGCAACATGTTCAAGAAAGGAGCGTGGAAACCGATTCCTACGGGAGATGGCCAGCGGGTATCCATTCGTGCTCAATCCAATGGTTTGTATTTCCAGAGCTACAATCTATCCTTTGTTGAACCTTGGTTGGGTGGTAAAAAGCCCAATGCATTGAGTTTCTCAGCCTGGCGTTCGATTCAGACCAATGGCCAGCCAAAAAAGATAGAAGGAGAGCCGAACGCGTTACGGCAATCACTTGAGATCATGGGACTCCAAGTGGGCTTGGGTCAACGACTGAAAAAGCCAGATGATTGGTTTGCAATGAATGTCGCTTTGAGCTACCAGCACTTTGTGCTCAATGATTACGGAGTCTTCTTCAGTTTTGCCAATGGAAAGGCCAATAACCTCGCTCTGAACTACACCATCAGCAGGAACTCGATTTCGGATCCAATTTTCCCTGTGTGGGGTTCAAATGTGACGCTTTCTATGAAAGCCACTCCACCGTATTCTGCATTGCGCGGGAAGGAAGATGCGTATTACGATGACCTCTCGGATGAAGATCGTTTTCGCTGGGTCGAGTACCACAAATGGAAACTCAAGGCTGAATGGTATACGCCGTTGACCCAATCGGCTGGGGAAAACCCACGTTCTTTGGTTCTGCGCACGCACATGGGCATTGGCTTGATTGGTCAATACAACCGTGCCGTGGGGCTTTCGCCGTTTGAACGATTCTACCTCGGTGGAGTTTACTTAAGTGGTTTCGTATTGGACGGACGTGAAATCGTCAACTTGCGTGGCTTTGATGATTTGTCGCTTACCAGCCCGAATCAGGATACAGGCGCTCCAGTCATCGCTAAATACGGTGCTGAACTGCGCTATCCACTCTCGACCAATCCGAGTGCCACGATTTACGTGATGGGCTTCTTGGATGCTGGAAAGACTTGGGCGGATGCTCGAGATTTTAATCCGTTCGAGGTCTACCGTTCAGCGGGAGTTGGGATGCGAATATTTTTACCGATGTTTGGGCTTCTTGGCTTGGATTATGGATGGCGCTTGGACGATGTCTCTGCGCAACCGAATATGGCCCGTGGACAATTTCATTTCAGTATTGGCACGAATTTGGGTGAACTTTGATGCCCACAAGGAATAAGATCATGAAAACGACTCCCTTCTTTATTTTGATGACGTGCATGCTTGGATTGGCTTCGATTGCCGAAGCTCAAAAGTTTGCTTACATCGATTCGGATTATGTCCTTTTGCACATGCCGGAGTATTCAGATGCGCAAAAAGAGTTGAATCAAATGGCCATCGATTGGCAAGTTGAAGTTGAAACCAAATTGCAGTCAGTGGAAAGAATGGAGCTGTCCTATCGGGCAGAACGCATTCTTCTAACAGCTGAGATGAGAGCCAAAAGAGAAGGTGAAATCACGACAAAACGACAAGAAGCAAGAGCGCTTCAACGCGATAAGTTTGGCGTGGAAGGAGAGTTGTTTCAGCGCCGTCAAGAACTGATTCAACCGGTTCAAGACTTGGTGTTTGAGGAGTTGAAGGACATCGCTAGTGGAAGTGGTTACATGGTTATTTTTGATAAAAGCAACCAGAGCAATATGCTTTACTCGAATCCGAAATACGACATTTCTGATCGCTTGATCAAAGCGCTGGGATATGTTCCTGGGGAGACCATGGAGGGAGAAGAAGAAGATGAGAAAGAGGCAGGTAAGAGCATCTTAGATAAGGCCAAAGACGTAATGGATAAGGGGCGCGAGTCTGCTAGCGGAGCAATGCGTGGTGGTGCAAATGGTCTTCGACCAGGAGGAAATACGGTGAATGGCCGCAGCAAGGATTGAGAAAGAAGAGTTAGAACACATAGACATACCTTAGAGTAAATGACAAAGCAAATCTTAACTACAGTAGTCCTCGTTTTGGGACTCTTGAGCTCCGCTTCAGCACAGAAGTTTGGTCACGTTAGCGCCCAGGACATTTTAATGAGCATGCCGGAACGCGACGCGGCTCAGGCGACGATCGAAGCCCAAGCAGCGGAATACGAGTCGGAAATGATGCGCATGCAACAAGACCTCCAATTGAAGTTTGGTGAATACCAAGAAAAGGGAGAAACGTGGCCAGCAGCAATCCGTCAGCAAAAGGAGCGTGAATTGCAGGCATTGGATCAGGGACTTCAAGAATTTGGAGCAACGGTTCAAAATGAACTAGCGACATTGGAGCAGACGCTTTTACTCCCCATGATTGAGCGGGTTCAAGAGGCGATCAACGCAGTCGGATCAGAGAATGGTTTCACGTACATTTTTGATGCGAGCACAGGAGCTACAGTCTATAACGGGGGCGATGATGTGTCGGCATTGGTGAAGGCCAAGCTGGGCATGTGATTGAGACGGTTACATGCGGCCCATTGGCATTTTTGATTCGGGCATCGGTGGTTTGACTGTTGCTCGTGCGATTGCAAATCGCCTGCCCAATGTACCGTTGATTTATTTTGGGGACACAGCCCACTTGCCCTATGGAGACAAGAGTCCTGAGTTAATTCGTCACTATGCTTCTCGCATTTCACTTCATTTGAAGGAAATGGGGTGCCAAGCGATTGTGGTGGCATGCAACTCGGCATCGAGCAATGCGTTGGATGCCATTTACGAAACTGCGGGGGAGGATGTTGCCGTCATTGACGTCGTGCAGCCTGTCGTACAGGACGTTTCTCGACGATTTGGCGGTAGTAGAGTAGGCGTCATCGGGACGCGCGCAACCATCGAATCGGAAGGATACCAGCGCCAGCTTTCAAAAAGCGGTTGCGATGTCATTGCACTGGCAACCCCATTGCTAGCCTCCGCGATCGAAGAGGGTTTTCATGAAGGTCTGGTTTCGGAAGCGCTGTTGCAAGCCTACTTGGGTCAAGGCACGTTTGATGCTGTGAATGCGCTGATTTTGGGGTGCACGCATTACCCGTTGGTTGCGGATCAAATTGCGGCGCTTCTCCCTGCGTCAGTAGAGATCATCAACAGTGCTGAACTGGTTGCCGATGCTGTCGCACAGGTTGTTGATCTCGAGTCAAACCGTACGGACACTCTTGATCCAACGGCAACAACGCCCTTGCGTCAATTCTTGGTATCTGATTTAACGGTGTCTTTTGCTCAAAGTGCGCAACGATTCTTTGGCGAAGAGGTGCAGCTGGAAGAAAGCGGCCTCTGGGAATTCTAAGGGAGGGGATTATTTAAACCACTCGGCATAGGTCACATAGCGGTCTGCGGTAGCTTTCAAAGAATCGGCAAGTTCTGTTTTTACAGCGCCGCGTTGTTTTGCGGGAACTCCGGCCCACATGGTTCCTTCGGGGACGATGGTGTCTTCCAAAACCACAGCGCCGGCAGCGATAACGGCTCCAGCGCCGATGACCGCGCCGTCCATGACGATTGCTCCCATTCCGACCAGTACGTTCTCTCCAATGGTCGCTCCGTGCACAATGGCACGGTGACCAATGGAGGCCCCATCACCAATGGTAGTCTGGCTTTTTTCGAAGGTGCCATGAATGACAGCGCCGTCTTGAATGTTGACCCGGTTTCCGATGGAGATCCGTGCAACATCGCCACGAACAATGGCTTGAAACCAAATGGAGCAGGAGTGCCCCATCACGATGTTGCCCACGAGCGTTGCGTTTGGAGCGATCCAGCAAGAGGAGTCGAACGAGGGAGAATGACCTTGGCAATCGAGAATTAAAGGCTGGGGCATAATCAAGGGGTTTATTCAGTCGTGTGGTACTGGGGCCATTGTGGATTGAATGCCCGGTCGAGCCATTCGGTTTGGTCAAAGATGCGGAATCGGGTGGCGAGCACCATGTGGTTTTCTGATATTTTCAGCGATTCCGTTGCTTTTTGGTGCTGCCACGCCTCGATCAGGCAGGCCGTTTCCGCAACATGTTGAATGGATTCGAATCCGCGTCGAGATACACCACGTTGTTGGGACCATGCATGAAGTTGGTGTTTCACTCCGGGCTCCCAATCCAATCCTAAAGATGAAGGCGCCGTGAGCATTTCCTTTTTGGCTCGAACCCAACTGATGGCTCGAATGGCCTCCTTTCCAGAAAGGGCGGAGATGTCCGAAAGTTCAGCAGGACCTCGATCCAATTGTGTTTCGATGTGGATAGAGAAGCGATCCATGAGCGGCCCCGTCATTCGGCTAAGATACTTTCTGACGGTCCCGGGAGTGCAACGGCACCGGTTATTGCGGCTGGTCAAATGGCCACATGGACACGGATTGGCTGTGGCAACCGTGAGCGTTTTGGCTGGAAAACGGTGGCTCCCTTGAGCGCGATTGAGATCGATGTAACCGTTTTCTAGCGGTCCTCTTAGCGCTTCAATAGCGTTGCGAGCAAATTCTGGAAATTCATCCATGCAAAAGACCCCGCGATGGGACAATGCCAACTCTCCGGGCATCGCACCGAGGGCATTCCATGCGCCTGTGATGGATGCTGGTGTGGATTGCGCATGGGGCTCGCGAAACGGAATGCGATCGTCTGCATGGAAGACTTCGTTGCGCATGGCGTGCATGTGCTTGAGGTGCGCACGGTCGGTGATCGTCAGGTTCGGGAGTAGTTCTGCTAAGCTGCGGGCCATGAGCGTTTTTCCAGAACCAGGCGGTCCGAGAATAAACGCATGGTGCCCCCCAGCCGCAGCGAGGACCAGGGCTTCTTTGTTTCCTGTGGAATCCGCTATGGAATCATATTGCGGAGTGGGCCAGTGATCTGTAAAGGTGCATGTGTCTGTGACTTCTGGTACGCGAGGTAAGGGGATGTTGTTCTGAAGAAAATCGACGGCTTCACTGAGGTGGTCAGCATGGAATGTTGGCAATTGACTTGGAAAGAAACGATTGGCCCAAGTTTCAGCCCCCATGGGAACCAGGCACCGGTTGATTTCCAATCCTGCCTCTACCATTGTGGAGCTGCAGGTAAAGTTTGCTCGTGATGGGTTGGACTCATCAGCCAAGAGGCGTCCGTCCAAAGCGAGCTCTCCCATGGAGAATAGCGTTGCTAATTTGTTGGAGTCAATCGCCCCCGCAACGGCAAGTAGGCATAGTGCAATGGGAAGGTCCAACTCATTGGATTCGGGTTTGACATGGGCGGGACCAATGTGCAATGTCAGCGCCCCGCTTGGCCTGGGCAGTCCAGAGACTTCCAAGGCGGCATGAATGCGTGCCAAAATGTGACGTGCATGGTTCCAATGCAACCCTGAAACATGAAAGCGAGCCCCTCGCGTGTGGTGGAGCTGAATGGACACAAGATGTCCAATGGCGCCCCGGAATCCGGCACCACAAGTCGTAATCAACATGGAAACACGTATTACTGAGCTCGCTCGATTTGGTCAATCCAAGCGTGGATCACTTTGATGTGCAATTCTTGCACACGATCGGCGTACCCCTCCCATGGGATGGACACTTGTACATCACACAGAGCGGTCAATTCACCGCCGCCGCGTCCTGTCAATCCGACTACTGACATGCCCATTTCGCGTGCTACACGAGCGGCATTGAGAACATTGGCAGAATTTCCACTGGTTGAAATGGCAACCAGCGCGTCTCCCTTTTTTCCAAGGGCCTGCACATAACGCGCAAACACCTGGTCAAAGCCGTAATCATTTCCAACGCAAGTGAGATGCGATGGGTCGCTACACGCAATGGCTGCTAAACCCGGTCGGTCTTCTCGGTATCTCCCACTGAGTTCTTCTGCGAAATGCATGGCATCGCTCATGGAGCCACCGTTCCCGCATGAGATTATTTTGCCGCCGTTGGCCAGGGTGTCGATCAGCGTTTGCCCTGATTGGTCAATCGCTTGAATAAGGGCCGCATCGTGACGAACACGCTCCAGCAGTTGCGCGGCTTCTTCAAAATGCTGTTGAATGCGTTGGTTGGAATTCATGGTTCGAAGATGCAGCGATTTGTGAGATGTAGCCGAAGCAACTCGTTGTCGGTGGGTGTGGCTTTTTTTTTGTTCGATTCAGTGGCCAAATTCACGCAAGCCATCTTCCAAGAAAGCGATGAAAGCCGTCGGGTCAGGGTCGTATCCAGCAGAACCGCCAATTTGTTCGCCCTGGTGGTCGACCATCACATAAAACGGTTGGGAATTCGTGTTGAATTGAGCCGCCTGCATGTAGGACCACTTGTTGCCAACGGATTTGATTTTGAAGGATTTCCCCCCGTAATCTTCCACGCGTTGCTCAGATTCAGGGAGTTCCTTTCGTTCGTCTACATACAAGGAAACCAAGATGACTTCATCTCGAATGATTCTAGAAACTTCTGCATCCGGCCAGACCTGCTCCTCCATTTTACGGCAATTGACGCAAGCCCATCCTGTGAAATCCAACAAGACGGGTTTTCCTGTGGCTTGAGCCGCGGCAAGTCCTTGCTCGTAATCGGTGAATTGTGCCTCGATGTGCCCAGACGATTCCCCTCCTTCGCCATGACCACCGCCGCCCCATTCACTATAGAACATCGGAGGTGGAAAGCCGCTGATCAACTTGACAGGCGCACCCCACAAACCGGGAATGAGATACAAGCCGAGTGTAAAGAAGAGCATTCCGACACTGAATCGGAAAACGCCGATGCGTTCTGTCTTCGAATCGTGCGGAAACAGAATCCATCCAAACAGATAAAAGGCAATGGCGAGCGTGATGGCGATCCAAATAGCGATGAACAGTTCGCGCTGCAAGAGGCCCAACTGCAGAACCAAGTCTGCGTTGGAAAGGAACTTGAAGGCAAATCCAATTTCCAACAAACCCAGTACCACCTTGACACTGTTCAACCAACCCCCTGACTGGGGCAAAGAATTGAGCCATCCTGGGAACGCACTGAATAACATGAATGGAATAGCGAGGGCCAAAGAAAACCCGAACATGACGGCAGAAGGAGCAGCATATGAACCTGTGGCTGCACCGGCCAAAGCACTTCCGATAAGCGGACCTGTGCATGAAAACGAAACGATTGCCAGTGTCGCCGCCATGAAAAAGATGCCCAACAAGCCGCCTTTGTCCGCGGCTTGGTCTGTCTTATTGGCCCAGCTCGCGGGCAGTTGAATTTCAAATGCGCCCAAAAAGCTTGCTCCGAAAATCAACAGCAAGATGAAGAGGAAGACATTGAAGAAAGGATCGGTTGAGATCACATTCAAAATATCGACTCCGAAAACAGCTGTCAAGAGCAATCCAAGTCCGGTGTAGATGAAGATGATAAAGAAGCCATAGATCAAAGCGTTCCGAATGCCTTCTGAGCGGGATTTGGACTGCTTGGTGAAAAAGCTCACCGTCATGGGGATCATCGGGAAAACACAAGGAGTGAGGAGGGCTGCAAAGCCGAGTAACATGCCCAACAAAAAGACACCCAACAACCCTTCTTCTTCCTCTTCTTCCGAATTTCCGGTGTTCGCTCCACCGTCACAGACATGCTGAGAAGGAGGGCAGTAGTCCGGTCGAGTTGAGGCAGTGCGCGCGGCGCTAGCCTGGACTTGAAACTCCAAATCAGGAGGGAAAATACACTTGACATCGTTGCAGGTCATGAACGTGATCAACCCTGAAATCTCCGCGTCTACATTTCCGTTTGCAATCAGGGTTTGAACCCAATAGACCTCCTCTTCAAAGAACGGGACATCCATGTTGAACTGCGGATCGAATTCCACAAGAGGATCACACTCTACAACGCTTCCTTTGAGACTCCATCCGCTGGGGGGTTCGATGGTGAATGCCGTTGGCATTGGGCCATCCAAACTTTCGATGTTCTGGCTGTAGACATGCCAACAGGGATCGACCGATGCATGAAACACCAATTCAAATTCGTCGGATGTTGGTGTTTCATAGAGCTCAATTTCCCACGTAACGGGCTCAAGCAATCCCGATTCACCTTCTTCAAAATGACCTCCGCAAAGATGCTTCAGCGGGGGGCAATAGTCAGGGCGGGCTGATGCGGGTAAAAACGCACTCAAGGACAGGGTGAAGTCAATGTCCTCTGGAGGCAAACAACGCGATTCATCGCAAACCATAAAACTCAAATACCCCGAAAGGGATGCGTCGGATGCGACTCCATTTGTTCGAATCGTTTGCACCCAGTACACTTCCTCCTCAAAATATTTGAGGTCCATCATGAAGTTGGGATCGTATTCGACCAAAGGATCACATTCTCGCACAGGACCAATGGTGTCAACACCTGTAGGAAGTTTGAAGTCGAAAAAGGTGGGCAAAGGACCGTTTAAATCGTCGAGATCTTGGCTGTAGATATGCCAGCATGGTTCAACTGAAGCATGAAAAACAAGATCGAGTTCACCTTCAGTTTCGGTTTCATACAGGTTAAATTCCCAAGCAACGGGGTCCAGTATTTGTCCAAAACTGGGAGTGATAAACCAGCAGAGGCTTAAGACCAATGCACCACGGAGCATATTGAAAGCGAGTTGTTTCATTTCTTTCATCGTTTTGCGAAGATAACGCATGCCTCCCTCTAGATGGGTCGGAACTGTTAATGTTCGTTTCACGGGATGCTCAAGGTGAGTGTCCTACGCCTTTGAGCACTGCATTAAAACGAGATTTCTTCCCCGAGTTTTAGCCCAAAAGGTCTCCGGATTAGCCAACTTCCTAAATAGACCAGAGGCGTGTCAATCAAAGCCACGAGGATTTTGAAAAAGAACCCATAAAAAAGGAGGTGAGAAAACAGAGCCCATTCGATTTGCCCCAAGAAGCACATGAGGGAAATCACGGTCAACGTGTCAATGAATTGGGATGGGATGGTGCTCAAATTGTTGCGCAACCAAAGCTTTTTTCCGTGGGTCTTGGCTTTCCAGTAATGGAACAGTTTGACGTCCAGAAATTGGGCAATTAAGTAGGCCGCCATGGAAGAGCCGACTGCGACGACTGTCGAGCCAAAGACGTGGTCGAATTCAATATCAGAAACGGGCGACCAACTTGCCGCCGGCACCGCTTGTCCAACAGTCACAATGATCAAAACGAAGAGGCTCGCAAACAGACCTGACATGACCACAAGGTTCGCTTTCTTTTTACCGAAACACTCGCTGATGAGATCGGTAACTAGAAATGTGATGGGGTAGGGGAGCAGGCCCACACTCTGCTCAAAAGTGAGCCAGGTCGTAGGGGACCAATGGAAGAATTTCCTGAAAATAAGATTGCAGGCGACCAGACTGGCGACGAACAAAGCGGCAAGAATGGCGTAAATCCGGATGGCCAATTCGCGTTTTTCAGCAGGGAGGGAGGAGGTCATGAAGCCGATGTGTTTTGATCGATGGTGGCTTTCCAATGAAGCAAGTCACCCTGTCGGGTCAGGGTGGTATGGGATGATTCGAAGCGCCCGCCCGATTGCACCGTTTCATCGCAGAGGCCTTTGATTTCAGGAACAGCACGGGCACTGATGTGCCAACGTTGCGCCAAGTGGTACAAAATTTCGTCCGCGAGGGGCTCTTCTTTCCAGTCGCTAACACGGAGGATTCCGCAGTCTTTATCTTCAGTTTGATAGCACCGTTGTAACGCCAAATCAATCTCGTTTTTTAGCTGCAACGAGATGGGCTGCCACCGATCTGCCCACCGCGCAATGTGCGCGCCCGAACCGGCCCGGATGTCTTCCAATAAAGGCAAGATTTCGTGGCGCAATCTGTTTCTCAAATAGTCAGGTTTCGCATTGCTGCTATCATCCCGGAAGGGGATGCCCTCTTGTTCCATCCAAGCCGTGATCGCTGAACGGGAGACATGAAGAAAGGGGCGCAGCAATGATGTGGTGTCCTCCCGGGGTTTCATAGCCGCTAGGGCCAAGGGGTCTGAAGAACGAATCAGGTGGAGCAAAACGGTTTCAGCTTGGTCGTCAGCATGATGGGCTGTCGCAATGAAGGCGAGCTCCGTATGTTCTTGTTTCAAAGTCTGAAACCACTGGTATCGGATTTTTCGTGCCGCAGATTGAACCCCTTCAGTGGATTCAACATGGGTGGGTACATGCAGCTTGACTGGAATGTGCATCTGTTGGCACCACTGCTCTACGAACGCTTGGTCGGCAATGGATTCGTCCCCCCGCAAACCATAGTTGACATGCGCCGCAATGACAGGCTGTCCAATGCGACTCAGGCAGGCCGCGAGGGCCATGGAATCCCGACCTCCACTCATCCCAACGATGATGGTGCAGTCTCGAGGAATGCGATGCTCTTTGAGCCATCGATCGACTAGAGCGGGCAATCCGCGGAATGCGTTACGCATGGCCGTTCAGGGTTTCCATCATGGCTTCAGCCTTGAGTAAACACTCTTCGTATTCGCGATCGGGATCACTCAATGCGGTGATGGCACCGCCCACTTGCATGGAGATGCGCTTTGTTCTGCGGTTGCAGGCGATGCTGCGAATGACAACGTTCATGTCGAAATCGCCGTTTGGTTGGATGCAACAGACGCTTCCGGAGTAAATCCCGCGGCGTGTTCCTTCCAGTTCGTCAATGAGTTGCATGGCCCGAATTTTGGGCGCTCCGGTCATCGATCCCATGGGGAACGTGGCCTTGATAATGTCACTGATTTCAACGCCATCGGCGATGTCACATTGCACCGAAGAAATCATTTGGTGGACGGTCTGAAATCGGTGAATTCCAAACAATTCGGGGACACTGACGGTGCCAGGCGCAGCGATTTTACTCAGGTCGTTGCGCACGAGATCGCAAATCATCACATTCTCTGCACGTTCCTTGGTGTCGTGATACAACTGGTGCGCGAGGGCTGCGTCTTCTTCTTCGTTTTGGCCCCTGCGAATTGTGCCTTTGATGGGAGAGGATGTGATCCGCTTCCCACGTTTTTTCAAGAACAACTCCGGAGAGCCGCAGAGCAAGTCAAATTCACCTGCTTTAATTAGTGCACTATAGGGAGCGCGTGTCTTCCGCTGCAGACGCACATACGCATTCCATGGACTGTCGATTTTGCCATCACCGTGGTATTCCTGGCAGAGGTTCAATTCGTAAACATCCCCGCGTTGAATGTGTTTTTTGACGCGTTGAACCCGCTGCAGATAGGTTGAACGATCCCATCGTGGGCGCAAGGAAATACGCTCTGAGGAGGGTGTTTCTGAAGGAGCTTCGTGCAGAACTGATTCCAAGGCGGCATGCGCGTCGGGCTCGTTTTCGCCCAACACCAATTGAGGATGCTCAAGGTCTCCGCCCCATGCCACGACAATGCGTGGTTCGACCCAGTGCATCACAGGAAAGCCAGCGCTGTCCGTTCGACGGGAATTGACCTCTTCTAGGATGTTCTTCAAGTCATACCCCATCCACCCAAACGTCCAGCCTGAGCGATCTGCTCCGGGCTTCACAAATCGAGACCAGGCTTCGATGCAACCGGGTTGTTCCAACCCCCATGTAAACGACCGACGTGCCCCAATGGCAAACAAACAACGGCCCTGTGGCTGCTCATCATACAGCAAGAAGGCATGTTCTTCACGTTCAAACCACGCGGACAAATCCGGCAAATTGCGCTGAGCCATGCTGGACGTCGGGGTTGGATTTTCGGCGATTTGAGATTCCACGGGAGGAAGATACGCAGTCTGTCGGGTTCGACGGATGATTCCGTTACGCCTTGCCAATCTTGCTCAATACGAGCTCTTCCAACCCTTGAATCCAGCGAGGGTGGTCGTTGAGACTTGGAACGAAGTCAAGCTGTTTGCCTCCTTTTTCTTCAAATAGCTCGACGTACTCTTCTCCAATTTCCACAATGGTTTCGAGACAATCGGCCACAAATGCTGGACTGAAAACAAGGAGTTTTTGATCGCCTTTTTCAGCGCGCTCTTCAATGACTTTGTCACTAAAGGGTTCGACCCATCCGCCACCCAAACGGGATTGAAAGCAGACGGTGTAGCGATCAGCTGGTATCTGAAGACGCTCTGCAAGTGCACGCGTTGTTGCATAGCAAGTGGCTTTATAACAGAACTTATTTTCGTCATTGATCTCATCCTCACAGCTGTGGTTGGAACACTGCCGATCGTCGTATACTTTGTCCAGCTGTCGTTCTGGCAGACCATGGTAGCTAAACAAAATGTGATCGTAAGCGTTGAGGTCGAATGCTTTGGCTCGGAGTTCAAAACCATCGAGATAGCCTGGGAAATCCCAGTACTGGCTGATGGAAATCACATCGGGAATCACATACCACTTGCTGATAATTTCAAACGCTCTTTGCAGCGTAGACCCGGTGGATGCTGAAGCATATTGTGCATAGAGTGGCAGGATGACAATGCGGTCATAGTGATCTGCTTGCATCCGCTTCAACACGACATCCATCGATGGAGTTTGGTAGCGCATGGCCAACTCTACTGTGACGTCACCTTCAAAGGCGGTGACCATTTCAGGGCGGTTCATGCGGGTCTGCAGCAGATCCCGGACCTTTTCTCCGTGAATGAGCAAGGGCGACCCCTCATCGGTCCAAACCTTCTTGTATTCTCGGGCGCTTCGAAAGCTTCGGATGGGGGCGATGATGCCATTGACCAACAACTTCCGAGGAAGCCACGGGATATCAATGACCCGTTCGTCACCGAGAAATTCGCGGAGGTAGCGTCCGACAGCTCCCGGTTTTGGGGCGTCCGGCGTCCCCAAGTTGATCAATAAAATGCCTGTTTTCATAGTAGATAAAGCAACAAGTTGGAGGCCTCGTGGTTCAATTCAACCGTCAATTTTCTCCGGTCAGGCCCGAATTGTCGATTCCATGCGTTCAACACCATTCCATCAGATGTGCAGCGCGCGGTTGTCTGTCGCAGCAAGTGCAGCTTCCTTGATCGCTTCGGTGAATGTCGGGTGGGCGTGTGACATGCGGCTGATGTCCTCAGCGGTAGCACGAAACTCCATGGCCACGACGGCTTCAGCAATCATGTCGGCAGCCCGCGGCCCGCAAATGTGAATGCCCAAAATTTCATCCGTGTCGGCGTGAGCCAAGACCTTGACTGAACCATCCGTGTCCATGGATGCCCGCGCCCTTCCGCTGGCCTTGAAAGGGAATGATCCTGATTTGTATGCGACTTCCGACGCTTTCAGTTGTTCCTCTGTCTGCCCTACTCCGGCCACTTCGGGCCATGTGTACACCACATTGGGAATTAAATTGTAGTCGATGTGCGGATGCTGTCCTGCGATGACCTCTGCAGCGACAACACCTTCTTCCTCGGCCTTGTGCGCGAGCATGGCACCGCGAACAACGTCACCGATGGCGAAGATGTGAGGAACGGATGTTCGCATCTGCTCGTCTACAGGGATGCGTCCGCGCTCATCCAAAGAAAGTCCAGCCGCCTCCACATTGAGACCGGCGGTAAAGGGTTTTCGCCCAACCGAAACGAGGCAATATTCTGTTTTCCACTCCACCTCTTGCCCTTTCTTATCGTCGGCTTTTACCACAACGCCTTTCGCGCTTGCTTTGACCTCTTTGACCCCATGCTGAAGATGGAATTTGACGCCCAGCTTTTTCATGGAACGCATGAGCTCTTTGCCCATCGTACGGTCCATGGTTGGAATGATGGTATCCTGGTATTCAACAACGTGAACTTCCGTACCCAAACGAGCATAAACACTGCCTAATTCCAAGCCGATCACACCTCCGCCAATGACCACCATGTGTTTGGGCAAGTCCTTTAAGCTGAGCGCTTCCGTCGATGTGATGACCCGCTTTTTGTCCACATGGATGAAGGGCAGGGAAGCGGGCTTTGATCCCGTGGCAATGATGATGTGCTTTCCACTAATCGAAGTGGCCTTGCCTTTACTCGGTGTCACAGCAATGGTGTGCGTATCGACAAAAGAGCCGGTTCCCGTGTGCACTTCGATTCCGTTTTTTTTCATCAGGAAATCAATGCCGGCCACCGTTTGCTCAACAACGCCCGCCTTGCGGGAGATCATTTGTTTGAAGTCAAGTTTCCAGTCTGAGGCGTGAATGCCGTGTTCTGAAAACTGATGCACTGCTTGGTGGTAATGCTCTGAGCTATCCAAAAGTGCTTTGGACGGGATGCAACCAACATTCAAGCAGGTGCCTCCAAGCGAGCTGTATTTCTCAACCAATGCGGTTTTGTTCCCCAATTGTGTTGAGCGAATGGCAGCGACGTACCCTCCAGGTCCGCTGCCGATGACGATAACATCGTAAGATTCCATGATGCAAAGGTAAAGCGAACACCTCGCAATGATGGCAGTGGACTCGTCTTTAGCGCCTGCCATTGCCAAGGAAAAAATATGTTTCTTTGCAACGCGGTTGCAGCCGGGTATTCCCTGCGTTGAGTCGCCTATGAACATGCCTCAAATCGCCTCAAAATCAATGCTGCGTTGATCTGGAATCGCATTGCATCCGTACTACTTCGGCAGCGTTTATTGCTGCTCATCATCATCGGGTGCTTAACCGTTTTGATGGCTTTGCAGATTCCAAATTTAAGGTTGCAGTACACCTTTGGGGGACTTTTGCCTTCAACGGATACCACGGCGATTGAGTACCAGCATTTCATTGAGAATTTTGGTACAGAGGGAAATGTCTTGCTGATCGGTGCGGACGCACGTGACCTGAGATCTCCTGAAGGTTTGCAGGCATGGTATGAATTGGCGGAGTCCATACGGTTCATGGATACCCGCCGAGATACGGTGGATGACGGGATCGACAAGCTAGTTCCACTTTCGCTCATCGACAGCGTATTTTCCATTACCCACTCCTTCTCCTTAGAAAAGGACACCGCGTTGCGTCGATTTGCGCTGATGCCATTGGTCGACCCGGGTGCCATGGAAGTGGGCGGTGCGGTGGATTCAACCTTTGTTCAGAACCTGTTTGATCAGGTAGAATCACTGCCTTTCTATGAAGGCCTGCTGTTTACAAAACGCGGGGATGCGACGCTTTTGACCGTTTTTTTGGATGCTGATTTATTCAATTCGAAGAAACGAGGGACGGTTGTTGAGGACGTGGTCGCGCTGACTGATCTATGGAGCGTAAAGCACGGCATTGACTTGGCGATCAGTGGACTTCCCTTCATTCGAACTGAAATGACCAACAAGGTCAAAGGAGAAATAGGGTGGTTCATCGGCGCGGCCATGTTGGTGACGGCCTTGCTGCTCTTATTGTTTTTCCGAAATCCAACCATCACCGGAGTGAGTTTGCTGGTGGTGGGTATGGGCGTGATCTGGTCCTTGGGCACGATTTCATTGCTGGATTATCCGGTCAATTTGTTGATGAGTTTGATCCCTCCGTTGATGATTGTCATCGGTGTTCCCAACTGCATTTATTTGGTCAATAAATACCATGCAGAATACAAACGTCATGGCAATAAAGCCATGGCATTGCAGCGCATGGTGGTCAAAGTTGGCAATGCTACGTTGCTCACAAACGTTACCACGGCATTGGGTTTTGCGACGTTTATTTTTACGCACAGTGATATGCTCCGGCAGTTTGGTGTGGTGGCCGCCATCAATATTTTAGTCGTTTTTGTTATTTCCATCATCGTGATTCCTGCGTTGATGACCTTTTTACCTGCTCCACGGGTGAAGCACACGCGGCATTTGGATCGCCGGTGGATGTTTGTTTTTGTCAATCACTTGGTAAGAATTGTCCAAGAAAAAAGACCCCATGTGTATGCCGGTGCGTTGGTTATTTTCTTGTTCAGTATCGCTGGGGTTTCTCAAATGGTCACCACAGGAAACATCGTGGATGATTTGCCAGAACATGATCGGGTCATTCGGGACTTGAAATGGATGGAGCAGCGCTTCAACGGGGCCATGCCATTTGAAATGCTAGTGGATACGCGGAGGACCAACGGGGCGACCAATCCGAATGTGTTGAAACGCATTGAATCGCTTCAGGAGATCTTGAAGGAGTACCCTGAGTTCAGCAGATCAATTAGCGCGGTCGATGCCAGTAAATTTGCGACCCAAGCTTTTTACGGTGGTTCGCCTGAGCGCTATCGCTTGCCTTCGCGACAAGAACGCTCGTTCATTGGGCCTTGGATTCGGGGAACGGCAGAGGCAGCAGAAGGGGCTTCCAAATCGGGCGACGTCATGGCCAACTTCTTTGATTCCACGCAATCCATGACCCGCATTTCGACGCAGATGGCGGACGTGGGGACACTGGAAATGCGGGATTTGATGCTGGAATTGCGGCCACGTCTAGACAGTCTTTTTCCAGCAGAGAAATTTGATCTCATCTTGACGGGCACGAGCGTGGTGTTTTTGGAAGGGACGAGTTACATGGTTCGGAATCTGGGGATTTCCATCGCTTTGGCGATTTGTGTCATTGCATTGATGATGGCACTGTTGTTTAAATCTGCCCGCATGGTGGGCATAGCGCTCATTCCTAACTTATTCCCTCTGCTTTTCACCGCAGGATTCATGGGGTGGACAGGCATCCCGATCAAGCCATCTACGATTTTGGTCTTTAGCATCGCCTTTGGAATTTCTGTGGATGACACCATACATTTTTTAGCGAAATACCGTCAAGAGCTGAACTTCAAATCGTGGAACATCAAAGAGTCCGTGATTCTGGCTCTGAAAGAAACAGGAGTGAGTATGATGTACACTTCCATTGTGTTGTTTTTTGGGTTCTTGATGTTTGCGATGTCGGGATTTGACGGGACGCGGTCACTGGGAATCTTGGTGTCGATCACCCTCGGGGTGGCCATGTTTACCAACCTGCTTTTGCTCCCTAGTTTGTTGCTTGCTTTTGAGAAATCACTGACCACCAAGTCGTTTTCAGAACCGTTCTTTTCAATTTTGGATGAGGAAGAGGACATCGAATTGGAAGAACTTTCCATTCAGGAGGGGACGTCGCCGGGCAAGGGTGAAGAACAACATGAGGCGCTAATTCAGCAGCGAAAAAACAAGGGGCACTCGTCGTGAGACCTTTGAAAGAACATTCAATATCTGTACCATGAAAGGCATCATTTTAGCAGGAGGATCTGGAACTCGATTGTGGCCATTGACCCGAGCCATCAGCAAACAGTTAATGCCGATATACGACAAGCCGATGATTTATTATCCGCTGTCGACGCTGATGTTGAGTGGCATTCGGGAGATCCTCATCATCTCTACACCCACTGACTTGCCCGGTTTTGAGCGGTTGTTGGGCGATGGAAGCGACATCGGTTGTACGATTGAATATGCGGAACAGGCCGTCCCAAATGGATTGGCACAAGCCTTTGTGATCGGAGAGTCCTTCATTGGCTCGGACAAGGTGGCATTGGTACTCGGCGACAACATCTTCTATGGAAAGGGCTTTGGTCGGCAATTGCGGGCCAATACGGACCCGGTGGGTGCAATAGTTTACGCATACTACGTGACTGATCCTGAGCGATACGGCGTTGTTTCATTCGACGAAGATGATCGGGTCACAAGCATAGAAGAAAAACCAGACAACCCCGAGTCGAATTACGCGGTTCCAGGCCTGTATTTTTATGACAACAGCGTGGTCGAAATCGCGAAAAAGCTGAAGCCAAGTGCTCGTGGAGAGTATGAAATAACCGATGTGAATCGGGCCTACTTGGAGGCTGGAAAACTGTTCGTTTCAAAACTGGATCGTGGCATGGCGTGGTTGGATACCGGCACGCATGCATCGCTGATGCAAGCCTCGCAGTATGTTCAAGTCATTGAAGAACGGCAGGGGTTGAAAATAGGGTGCATTGAAGAAATCGCTTGGAGAATGGGATATATCTCCGATGACCAACTCAAAAAAGTAGCGGAACCGTTGCGTAAGTCAGGTTACGGTGATTACCTCTTGGATCAATTATCGCGCGGGCTTTAAAACGGCAATCAATGAGTCAAGCGAATTTGGAGCGTCTAAAGCTAGAAGCGAACCGGGCTACCGATGTCTTTCTTGCTCAATGGCCGGTTGACACGGATGATGGTCTGTACGCGCCCATTCATTACCTGATGTCTTTGGGGGGAAAGCGTCTGCGTGCAGTGCTGGCATTAGCGGCATCTGAGGCGGAAGGGCAGCCCTTGGAAAAGGCACTTCCTGCGGCGTTGGCTGTGGAGTTGTTTCACAACTTTACCTTGATGCACGATGACATCATGGACGAGGCGCCTTTGCGCCGAGGCCAGGAAACGGTGCATCAACGGTGGGGGTCGAATGCGGCAATCCTCTCAGGGGACGCCATGTTTACATTGGCTTCGATGGCGTTAACAGGGTTGAACGCGTCGGCGTTGCCCAAGGCGCTGCATTTGTTCAATCAAACAGCGTTAGAAGTGTGCATTGGCCAGCAGGCAGACATGGCTTTTGAATTGCGTGAAGACGTCACGTTAGACGAATATTGGAACATGATTCGCCTGAAGACATCGGTTCTTGTCGCGGCATCATTGGCTTTGGGGGCGCGAGCTGCCGGTGCGTCGGAGGATCGGATTCAATTGTGGTATCGATTGGGAGAGCAGTTGGGATTGGCTTTTCAAATGCAAGACGATCTGTTGGACGCCTTCGGCACTGCCGCAACGGGAAAGCAAATGGGTGGAGACATCCTTTCGGACAAAAAAACATATCTGCGTATCCATACGTGGGAGCAGGCGTCAGAAGTGCAACGGGAGGAATTAGAACGCTGGAACGGCAAAGGCCATGACCACAAGAGCAAAGTAACGGCTGTCAAAGCGATCATGGTCGAATTGGGCTCCGATGTCGCAGCGCGTCACCGCATGGAAGCGTGCATTGAAGCGGCGGTCTCGTGCATGGATGCATTGGAGCTTCGGGGGACTCACCGGGATTGGTTTGAATTTGTTGCTGGATTGGTGACGACGCGACAGTCCTAACATGGAATGGGAGGTGATGCTGCCGGATCGAGAAACTCCAGATGAATGGAGTCACTCGAAATTCTTGGAGGCTGTTCAAGAGCAATTGATCAAAGACTTCGAATGGGATGCCGAGCGTGTTACTTCTGCCTCGATTTCACTGCTTCAATTGCTTGACGACCATATCTCTTGGAGTTTAGATCGTAACGCAACATCTGTCTTTACGGCTTTTTACAGACTGGATTTGGGCGAGGGACTTGTCCGAAGCATCCTACATGATTGTGATCGAGAGGAGGCATCGAAGCAATTGGCCGAGAAGTCACTTCAACGCGCAGCCCTCAAAGTTTGGACGCGCTGGAGTTATTCATAGGTCTCACGCTTTTGCATCGCTGTAAATAGGCTTGGTGCTTGCGGTCATGTATCTTTGTCAGTCGAAACACGTACTGTCCTCATGGACCCTCTAGATTTTATCAGTCAGGCAGAGCCAAACGCACTGGACGCGCTATACCAGCAATACTGCTCTGACCCCGAGTCCGTCGACTCGAGTTGGCAGCTTTTTTTCAAAGGTTTTGACTTGGCTTTGGCATCCTATGATAAGGAAGCGCCGAGTCCTCAAACGCTGAAGGAATTTCAAGTCATCAACTTGATTCAAGCTTACCGCTCACGAGGACATCTGTTTACCCACACCAATCCCGTTCGTGCACGTCGGCTATACACGCCCGATTTGAGCTTGTCCAATTTTGGACTTTCGGAATTGGATTTGCCCGTGGTATTTCAAGCAGGACATAAGGTGGGATTGGGGGAAGCGACCTTGCAACAGATTGTTGAACACCTCGAGGAGACTTACTGCCATAGCATCGGAATTGAGTACATGATGATCCAAGATGTGGATCGCAAGGCGTGGGTGCGAAAAAATATTGAGTTGGCGAATCGTCCTCGGATCGAATTGGCCGACCGGATTCAGATTTTAAAGAAGCTATCGCAAGCAACGTTGTTTGAAGAGTTCTTGCAGAAAAAATTTGTGGGCCAAAAGCGGTTCTCATTGGAGGGAGGAGAAACCTTGATCGCTGCGTTGGACGCGGTGATTGAAGAAGGTACGCTGCAGGGCGTGCAGGAGGTGTTCATTGGGATGGCACACAGAGGCCGATTGTCGACGTTGGCTCATGTCTTGGGCAAGCCATACGAAGAGATTTTCTGTGAATTTGAAGGCAAGGCTTACGATGATGAAATGGAATTTGACGGAGATGTCAAGTACCATTTAGGCTATTCGAAAACAGTAACAGCGGACTCGGGTGAGTCAGTCTCTATTTCATTGGCTCCGAACCCTTCGCATTTAGAGGCCGTTGGACCCGTGGTCCAAGGAATGGCTCGAGCTCGCATTGATGATTTGGGAGGGGATGAGACCAAAGTGTTGCCCATCTTGATCCATGGAGATGCTGCATTCGCTGGTCAAGGGGTCGTCTACGAATTGGCGCAAATGGCCCAGCTGGACGGATACCGTACAGGGGGTACAGTGCATATCGTGGTCAACAATCAAGTTGGCTTCACAACGAATTATTTGGACGCACGGTCTTCAATATATTGCACAGATGTGAGCAAGGTGACCCAAGCATTGAGCTTCCATGTCAATGCGGATGATGCAGAAGCGGTTGTGCAAGTCATGCGCATTGCATTGAAGTATCGACAAGAATGGAAGCGGGATGTTTTCATCGACCTATTGGGCTACCGAAAATATGGCCACAATGAAGGGGATGAACCGATGTTCACACAGCCGCAGCTTTACAAAGCGATCAGCCAGCATTCAAATCCGCTCAAGATTTACATGGAACGCCTCATCGCTGATGGGAGCATGGAGTTGACTCAGGCGGAGACCATCCGAGATGAGCAGCTGAAGCAGATGGAAAAGGCGCATGGAAAAGCGCAGAAAAGGAAAAAAGCAGAGGTGCTTGATTTTCTGAGTGATTTGTGGAGTGGCCATGAAACTCCGACAGAAGAATTATTGCACAGCACGCCGGACACAAACGTTTCGGGGAAGAAGCTGAAAGCACTGGCCATTGCCATGTCGACGTTGCCGGACGGAAAGAAATTTTATCGGAAATCCGTGAAATTGATGCGGGACCGGTTGAAGATGATTGAAGAAGATCGTCTGGATTGGGCACTGGGAGAAATGCTGGCTTATGCCTCATTGTTGGCTGAGGGCCACCCGGTTCGTATCAGTGGACAAGACGTAGAGCGGGGTACATTTTCACACCGGCATGCTGTTGTGAAAACCGAAGACACGGAAGAAGAAATTATTCCGCTGAATCACGTGAGTGAGGATCAAGCGAAATTGAGTATTTACAATTCCTTGTTGAGCGAATATGCGGTAGCTGGATTTGATTATGGCTATGCCTTTGCGACGCCAAATGGATTGACCGTTTGGGAGGCGCAATTTGGGGACTTCAACAACGGGGCGCAAATCCTATTCGACCAGTTCTTGAGTGCTGCTGAAGACAAGTGGCGCACCATGAACGGACTCACTTTGATGCTCCCTCATGGCTATGAAGGCATGGGTTCCGAGCACAGTTCTGGCCGCATGGAGCGATTTCTGCAATTGGGAAGTGGTGAGAATATGCTCATCTGCAATATCACCGAGCCTGCGAATTACTTTCATTTGCTGCGTCGCCAGGTCAAATGGTCCTTCAGGAAACCACTGATTATTTTCACTCCGAAAAAACTACTGCGCTATCCGTTAGCCGTTTCTTCTTTCCAGCAGATGGGCAAGGGAGGTTTTCAAAAGGTCATCGATGATCCGCGTCATGTTGACGCAACATCGGCCGGCCGAGTGGATACTGTTATGCTGTGTACGGGGAAGGTCTACTATGATATCGTCGAGCAGCTTCAAGAAGTGCAGGCGGACAATCTTGCGTTCGTACGATTGGAACAAATTCATCCTTTGCCAGTCGGTGAGTTGGATCAGATTATCCAGAAGTATGGAAGAGATGCCAATTACGTTTGGGTCCAAGAAGAGCCTCAGAATATGGGTGCTTGGAGTTTCATGCTGCAGCATTTCACGCGCGTTCCACTCAGCGTGATTTCACGTCCTATGAGCGCTAGCCCGGCATCGGGTTCCTCGGAGGTGCACAAAAGCCGACAACAGGAGATCCTCGATGAGGTGTTCGCCCATGCCAATCGATAATATTCGTTGAATAAATAGCCTTACTTAGCAATCAATTCTATCCTGTTATGCCGACACTTGAAATGAAAGTTCCCAGTCCGGGAGAGTCCATCAGCGAAGTTGAAATCGCTACATGGTTGGTGTCCGATGGAGATTATGTCGAAAAGGACCAGGCGATCGCAGAGGTCGATTCAGACAAGGCCACCTTGGAGTTGCCGGCTGAAGAAGCAGGAATCATCACCTTGAAAGCGGAAGAAGGCGACGCCATTGCTGTCGGTGCGGTGTGTTGTTTGATTGACACCAGCGCTAAGCGTCCCGCGGAATCAAAGCCTGCAAAGGCAGCGGCTCCAGCTCCTGCCGCTGCAGCTCCAGCTCCAGTTGCAGCCGCTCCTGCTCCAAAGTCTGTTCCTGTTGCAAGTGTCAAGCCGGTATCTCCGGCGGCAGGTCATCCCTCTCCAGCAGCCCGAAAAATGATGGCGGACAATGCCATCAAACCAGGTCAAGTCGCGGGGACGGGCCGGGATGGTCGGGTAATGAAACAGGACGTTTTATCGGCAATGGCGGCTGGGTTTGATGACAGTTCCACAGCAAGTTGGGGAGGAAGCAGAGAAGTTGGTCGCGTTAAGATGTCCATGCTTCGTCGCAAAGTCGCCGAACGATTGGTTGCTGTGAAGAATGAAACGGCCATGTTGACCACGTTCAATGAAGTGGACATGAAGCCGGTAATGGATTTGCGGAAGCAATACAAGGAAGCCTTCAAAGAGGCCCATGGTGTGGGGTTGGGGTTCATGAGCTTTTTCACCAAAGCCGTAACGCATGCCATTGCTCAATATCCTTCTGTAAACGGCATGATCGATGGCAAGGAGATGATTGTCCCGGAATATGCTGACATCGGCATTGCGGTGAGCTCTCCAAAGGGTTTGATGGTTCCTGTTATGCGCAATGCAGAGTCGATGACGTTGGCGGGCATCGAAGCCGAAATTAAGCGCCTGGCTTTCCGTGCGCGTGACGGTGAATTGACCATTGAAGAGATGCAAGGAGGGACGTTTACCATTACCAATGGGGGTGTCTTTGGATCCATGTTGTCCACGCCAATTATCAATCCTCCGCAAAGCGCCATTTTGGGAATGCATAATATCGTTGAGCGCCCTGTTGCGATCAATGGTAAGGTTGAAATTCGACCAGTGATGTATGTAGCGTTGAGCTATGATCACCGGATCATCGATGGCAAGGAAAGTGTTGGCTTCTTACTCGCCATCAAAGAGATGATTGAGAATCCTGAACGCTTGCTGTTTGGAGGCAAAAAGCCTCAAGAGGTCCTCCTCGGTTTGTAACCGTCGAGCAAACAAAAGCCCCGCCAATAAATGGCAGGGCTTAGGTTGTGGTTTTGCTGACCAAGAAACACCGCATGAAAAAACCCACTGCTTTCGGCTGTTGAACCGAGGCAATGGGGATTAAATGAAGCACATCAAAGCATGTGCAAATATACGACGAATCTCGTGTAATAAATAATGAATTGGTTAAAATCGTCGATAAATGTTTTTATAAACATCTGGAATCGCGATGGCTTGATGTGATGATGGCTTATCTCAAAACGGAAACCCGTTCGGCGTCCAATCGCAACAGTATGAAAACCAGTAAGGTGAAGCCCATCAATGAGGATCCTCCAGCCGAAAAGAAAGGAAGAGGAATCCCAATGACGGGAGCCAAGCCAAGGACCATTCCGATGTTAATGAGATAATGCATGAACAGGATGCTCACGACACCGTAAGCATAGACCCGTGTGAAATCAGATCTTTGGCGTTCTGCGATGGCGAGTATTCGAAACAGTAGAACGGTAAAAAGAATGATGACACATGTGGATCCAAGGAAGCCCCACTCTTCTCCTACAGTGCAGAAGATGAAGTCAGTTTCTTGCTCAGGAACGAAACCATAAGCGGTCATGGGGCCGTTGAGAAAACCTTTTCCTGAAAGACCGCCAGAGCCAATGGCCGCTTTGGCATGCCGGATGTTGTAATCAGCATCGGGATTGCTCACATCGATACCGAAAAGAACTTGAACACGTTCTCGCTGATGCCGCGGTAACTGCTCCAATCCTGTATGCATTCCAGTACTCAACAGCATGGCAGCAACAAGTGAAATCCATGTGGTATTTCGAACGCGCCTTCGATTTCTTGGAACAACAATGTTGGGGATTAATTGCCAAAAAACCAGGCAAAAAACGATCAGAATGAGCCAGAGTAAGCCGATAGCGGACTGCTCTCCAATCCAAGGGTAATCTACGGTTGCGGCCCCCGTGAGTATGGATGCAACGGTGATGAGTAACGCGCAAAATCCGGCGATCAACACATTGCCAGAAAGCCCTTCTCGGTAGAGCGTAAAGATGAGTCCGCCAAAAACCAACGTCGTTCCAGCATCGGGCTGGAGCAGCGTTAAGGCAGCAGGGATACCGACGATGGCAATGGACTGCACCAAGGTTTTCAAATCTCTCAACTTTCCGTCACCACGACTCAGTAGCCAGGCCAATAAAAGTGCGGCGGCAGGTTTTGCAAATTCCGATGGCTGTATACTGATACTCCCAAAGCCAAACCAGGATCGGGCGCCTCCCACTTTTTTGCCAATGATGAGCACCGTGAGCAACAGCACGACATTGATCACATAATGCAGAATAGAGGTGCGGATGAAAAACTCTCCCTCTATGTTCAGTATAACAACAGCGAGGACACCGCATACCAGAATCCAGATCAGTTGCTTGCCCTGTTTTGACCCCCAGTCAAGCCAGTCAACAGGAGATGCTCCTGCTGTAGCACTGGAAACATTGAGCCACCCCAGGATCATCATGGTTGCGACGATCCCTACTGTTAACCAGTCGATGCGTTGTCCTACGGATTGTGAGCGCCTCATCAATGTTCGGGAAAGGGGTAAGTGGATTCGAGGATGTGTTCTTCTTTTTCCACTTGTGAAATGGATCCGGTTAGAAATTGCTCCATCATCAAACTGGCAATGGGTGCTGCCCAATCGCCACCAGAACCGGCATTTTCAACATACACACTCAAAGCAATGCGCGGATTTTCTTTCGGGGCGAAAGCCATAAAAACAGAGTGTGTTGCTCGCTCCCCATTTTGAACAGTTCCTGTTTTTCCGCACACCGTAATCCCGGGCACGCGTGCTTTTGTGCCCGTTCCTTCGGAGGATGCGACAACGGCTTCCATGGCCTGGATGATGGGCCGAAAGGCAGCGGGGTCAACTCCTGTCTCTACCAATGAGTCGAGTGATTGAGGTTTGCCTTTCCCGCCTATGTCCAGCACAGTATGCGGTGTAATGAACCATCCGCGATTGGCCATAATGACGGCGAGGTTGGCCATGTGAACGGGGGTCGTGAGAAGCTCACCTTCTCCAATGGAAATGCTGTAAATAGTGGAGTAGGCCCAACGCTTTTTCCCATACATGCGATTGTACAGGGTGGTGTCAGGAACAGATCCAGAACGCAAGCCCGATAAGTGTCCTCCCAGATCCGTTCCGATTCCGAATTTCTTAATGCGTGGACTCCATAAAGCAAGACCTTCTGAGGCGTCTTGAAAGATGTTGTCTGATCTCCCGCCCTGCACCATCCGCTTCATGACTTCATGAAAATACGGATTGCACGAATGCACGATGGCTTGTTCCAGATTGTCCATTGAATGGGCGCCATGGCAGCCTATAATATCACGGTTGCAGACAATCCGTGAATTTGTGGTGATGACCCCTTCATCGAGCGCAATGAGACCTTGGATCATTTTGAAAATACTTCCAGGTCGATACGTGGCACGCATCGCACGATTGAACAGGGGCTTGGAGGGGTCTTGTAACAGTTCGGTGTAATGTGCTCCCCGATTCTTTCCCGTCAGGAAATCAGTCGAGTAGGAAGGAGCACTTACCAGAGCAAGCACTTCCCCAGTTTGTGGGTCGATTGCAACAATCGCCCCCCGCTTATTTCCCATCAAGCGCTCGCCGTATGCTTGCAGGTCCATATCCAATGTAGTGGTGACGTTTTCACCGGAGGTGGGCAAGCTGTCGAATTGACCATTTTCCAGAGGTTCACGGAAGTCATTCCGGACATCAACGAGGTGGTATTTAATCCCTCGTTTTCCGCGCAATCGTGTCTCCCACTCCAATTCCAAACCGGATTTCCCTTTGTAGTCACCAAGGCGATACCCTTGGCCTGAATTCAAGTCTTCCCGATCCGTTTCCCGGTATTCACCAAGAAGATGGCTGGCAAGGCCTCCTGCATTGGTTCGGATTGATCGGCGTTTGGATTGCAATCCGGGAAACCGCCAGAGCTCACCCGAAATCTGAGCGTAATCGTAATTCGGAATCTGCTTCAAGATGGGCGACGGACGATAGCTGGCATACGCATCGGCTTTGGCCAAGGCAGCTCTGAGTTCGGAGGTGTCCAGACGGATGGTTTGGCTCAAAGCCATGGTGTCCAATCCGCCAGCTAACCGAGCTTGACGCGGCGTAAAAAGCAAATCATAACTGGGAACGTTGGTCAAGAATACCTCCCCATTTCGATCGAGGATCATGCCCCGAGCAGGGTCGATGATTTCCCGTTCTTCTGTGATGCGCGCTGCATAGTCTTTCCAAGCACTCGGCCCCAATTGCAATTGAAAGAGCCGACCGATGAAAATGACCGACATGAGGAGAATGATGCCCCCTATGACCCATTGTCGTTCTTTCAGGTTCATCGTTTGCGCCGTTTGGATTGCGAGATGTAGGAAGCCATCAAAAAGAGCCCCCATGTGAAGAAGGCAGAAGTCAAGGCCTTGCCCCACCCTTCGACCATCAATCCCCATCGACCTGCTTCCAAGCTAAACATCCATAAATTGTGCGCGAGCAATAAAAGCAATGCTCTGGATGAGAACCATTGAAAACCATGTGATTGGAGGGTTCCTTGTTCCATTGTTTCATACCCTTCGCGTGGAATGAGTATCCGGTTTACGGCGGGAATACATGCCCCCATTAGCAAAGCAGACGAGGTGAAAACACCCCCTCCCATGGTTGTTAAATCAAGCAATGCTCCGGTCAATCCGCAGATCAAAAGAAGGGCCAACGGAGACAAAGTCAGCGGAAGCAAAATCAATCCATACAGGTGGAATGTGGGCAAGAGCCAGCCGTTTCCCATGACCAGATATTGGAAGCAAAATACTTGGAGCAACCAAGCCACAAGCAGTGTCAAATACGGTGTAATGGAACCGATCATGGAGTGGGATTCATCCAGTCTTGAATTTCCTGGGAGGAGCGATCGTCAACAATGTGGAGATAGCGTAGTTCTTGAAAAGGAGCGCCTAAATCGATTTGGATGCGCTGGAATTCTCCGTCTTGTTCTGGAGCGGTGGATGCAACAAAACCAAAGGTCAATTCTGGCGGAAAAACGCCTTGAAAACCAGAGGTGTAAACGGTGTCTCCGGGCGAAACAACGAGGTTTCGCGGGATGTCTTCGAGCTGTGCAATCTGGATGTCTTTTCCATTCCAGAATAAGCGACCGACCGGACCGTTTTTGCCCAAACGGGCACTCCACTCCATTCCGGTATGAATCAAAGGGAGCAATAAGGCATGGTTGGCAGTCGTCTCTACGACCTTGCCAACGGCAAAGCCTCCATGCAAGGCACCTTGCCCCGGTTTTATGCCATCCTCTAAACCGGAGTTGATGATGAGGAAATTTGCGCTAAGATGCGTCTTAGATCGGATAACTTCAGTAGGCACAACGGTGTTGGCAAACTTCGATTTCGCGGCAAGGGGAATACCGCGCTGCTTGGTTTTCATAAGTTCCGACCGCAATTGCGCATTTTCCAACAAGAGCTGTTCATTCTGATGGGCCAACTCTGTCAACTGGCTCATGTCAGACACGTATTCATCCCATGACCCCTGGACTTCAAGACTGGTTCGAACCCACTGCCCTCGAGGATAGCCGTGGCTGGAAAAAAACCATGCCAAAGCGAATCCTTGACATAGGATAAACGTCAGGATCAGTTGATGTCGAACGATGAGTCTCCAAAGATTGTACATGACTTCTCGTCTGCAATCAATTGCGCATCAAGAAGGGGAAGCGATCAATGTTTTTCAATGCAATAGCGGTCCCTTTAGCAACTGCGTGCAGCGGATCGTCAGCAACGTGAACAGGAAGTCGAGTCCGCGCAGCAATGCGCTTATCCAATCCACGCAATAAGGCTCCACCTCCAGCGAGATAGATGCCGGTCTTGTAGATGTCTGCAGACAATTCAGGAGGCGTTTGTTCCAAGGCGCTGTGAATGGCTTCTTCGATCTTAGAAATGCTCTTATCCAGAGCTTGTGCGATTTCCCGGTAAGAGACCAAGATCTCCTTGGGAATTCCGGTCATCAAGTCCCGACCTCGGACAGGGTAGTCTTCAGGAGGATTGTCCAATTCAGGCATGGCGGATCCCACTTCAATCTTAATCTGTTCAGCCGTCCTTTCGCCGATCAAGATGTTGTGTTGCCGTCGCATATACTCTTCGATGTCCGATGTAAAGTCATCTCCAGCCACGCGAATGTTTTTATCGGTGACAATGCCACCAAGCGCAATGACGGCAATTTCAGAAGTGCCTCCCCCGATGTCAATGATCATGTTGCCCATGGGTTCTTCAACATCAATACCGATTCCAATGGCTGCGGCCATGGGTTCGTGTATGAGATAGACATCCTTTCCTCCGGCATGCTCTGCGCTATCGCCAACGGCACGCTTTTCTACCTCGGTTATTCCGGAAGGGATGCAGATGACCATGCGAAGCGAAGGCGTGAACCAGCTCTTCCGCACATTCATCATTTTGATCATGCCCTTGATCATTTCTTCAGCAGCCTGAAAATCAGCAATAACGCCGTCCTTGAGCGGTCGAATTGTTTCGATGTTCTTGTGCGTTTTTCCGTGCATTTGCTGTGCTAAACGGCCAATGGCAACAATGCGGTTGGTCGAACGGTCTTTCGCTACAATGCTCGGCTCATCGACAACAACTTTATCCTGGTAGTAGATAATCGTGTTGGCTGTGCCGAGATCAATGGCGATCTCCTGCATGAAAAAATTGAACAGGCCCATAAGTGAAAGGTCAAAGAGGTGAAGCGCGAACGCGTGTGAATCACCCAAATATAAGCAAGCGGGATGCGGATTGCACGGGGAGTGCCGTCAGAATTTATGCACTCGAAATACCGGCGAAATCAATGGCGAAAATGCCGGACTCCGGTCATGTACATGGAGAGTCCATTTTCGTCACAATACGCAACACTCAGATCATCTTTAATCGACCCTCCAGGTTGAATGACAGCTTTAATTCCAGCTTGGTCAGCGAGCTCCACGCAATCAGGAAATGGGAAGAAGGCGTCTGAAGCCATGACCGCGCCGTTTAAATCGAATCCGAAATTATTGGCTTTCACGACAGCTTGTTTCAGCGCATCTACCCGGCTTGTTTGTCCGGTTCCACTGCCTAAAAGCTGTCGCCCTTTAGCGAAAACGATGGTGTTGGACCGCGTGTGCTTGGTCACTTTCATCGCGAAGATCAAATCGTCAAGCTGCTCTTGATTGGCCTTTTTGTTCGTGGCGAGTTTGAGGTCGTCTATCCCCTCAGTTTGAGCGTCTTTGCTTTGAACGAGGTATCCGTTGAGTGCAGATCGGACCCCGATTTCAGGCATGTCGACCGGCTTTTGAATCAATAGGATGCGGTTCTTCTTTTGTTTCAATACAACGAGCGCTTCCTCGTCGAAACCGGGAGCAATCACCACTTCGAAAAACAAGTCATGCATGGATTCTGCTGTTGCCTTGTCCACGATACGATTGCCAATCAATACGCCGCCAAATGCGGAAACAGGATCGCCAGCCAACGCATCATTCCACGCTTCGAGAAGTGTGCTTCGCGTCGCCAAACCACACGCGTTGTTGTGCTTGAGGACGGCAAATGTGGGGTCGTCATTTTGAAACTCTGACATCAATTGTACGGCGGCGTCAATGTCCAAAAGGTTGTTGTAAGAGAGTGCCTTGCCGTGCAGCTGGTCGAATAATTTATCGAGCGGTCCGAAAAACTTGCCCGGTTGGTGGGGGTTTTCACCATAGCGCAGCGCGGTGGATTGCATTTCAGAAAGATTCAAATGCGCAATATCGCTACCTCCAATCATCCATTCATGGATGCGCGTGTCATAGTGGGAGCTGACTCGAAATGCACGAGCAGCTAGTTCTTTTCGTTCCTCTCGAGTGGTCACGCCTTCACCATTTTGAAGCAGACTCACGAGGGAGCCATAGTCTGATTGGTTGGACACAATGACAACATCTTCGAAGTTTTTGGCGGCAGCTCGAATGAGAGAGATTCCTCCAATATCAATTTTTTCGATGATCTCGGCGTGGGATCCTCCGCTTGCTACGGTTTCTTCGAATGGATACAAGTCCACAATCACCAAATCAATAGCAGGGATGGCGTATTCTTCCATGTGCGCGACATCCGGCGCAAACGCTCTTCGATTCAAAATGCCTCCAAACACTTTGGGGTGCAACGTCTTGACTCGTCCTCCCAAAATGGATGGATAGTCTGTGATGGATTCAACCGGCACAACTTCAGCTCCCATTGCTTCCAGGGCAACTTGAGTCCCTCCTGTAGAGTAGATGGTAATTCCGAGTCGGATTAACTCGCGAACGATGGGTTCCAATCCTTCTTTGTGGTAAACAGAAATGAGAGCGGACTGGATCTGGTGCGGTGCGTTCATGGGGAGAATAAGTGGAGTGGCGAATGGGACAAGAACTCCTGTCAAAACTACAATTTCTTTTTGTCTTCTGTGCGTTTGGAGTGGCTCAACCTTTAGCTTTGTTGAATGCTGTGGTTGCGCCTTTTACGCGAGAGTTTCTTGTTTGCATGGTCGGCCATTTTAATGAACCGATTGCGCACCTTTTTGTCTTTGTTGGGCGTGATGGTCGGCATCTTTATGATCACCGCTGTTTTTGCGGTTGTGGATTCATTGGAAGATGGGCTGAAGAGCACCTTTAACATTCTGGATGACGATGTGCTGTTCGTCCAAAAATGGCCGTGGTCCTTTGGAGAAGATTACCCCTGGTGGAAGTATGTTCAACGCCGGGAGGTGAGCATTCGCGACATGGAATTGCTCGGTGAGCGCATGCAAAAAGCCGAGACCGTGGCATTTCAGGCAAAAGAGGGCGGTTCCATAGAAGCCGGCAATAGCCGCATGGATGGAATCGGTGTTCTTGCGGTTACAACGGGTTACCCGGATGTCATTTCATTGGACATTGAGCACGGACGATTTTTTTCAGCATCCGAAAGTGCTGCGGGCCAGTCAATCGCCATCATCGGCTATGACATTGCCATGGAGCTGTTTGGGAGGGCAGATGCCCGGGACCGGGAAGTAGAAATCAAGGGGCAGGTGCTTCAGGTGATTGGTGTGTTTGCTCAACAAGGATCTTCCATCGTCAACGATGGGTTCGATCGTGCCGTTCTGGTTCCGGCCAAATTTGGATCTCGGATCATGAATTATTCCGAGGGGACGAGTATCATGGTGAAGCCAAAGGAGGGTGTTTCTTCGGTTGAATTGTCCGACGAGCTCATCCAACAATTCAGATCGATTCGACGATTGCGACCGCTCGAAGAGGATGACTTTTCGATCAACCAAATAGGAATGCTGACCTCGATATTGGATGCCATTTTTGTTCAAGTGGAATACGGGGGTTGGTTCATTGGGATCTTTGCTATTCTCGTGGGTTGCTTTAGCATCGCCAACATCATGTTTGTAAGTGTCCGGGAGCGCACCCGCATCATTGGGGTTCAAAAAGCAATTGGTGCGAAATCCACCTTTATCCTGACTCAGTTTCTGTTTGAAGCGGTTGCATTGTGCTTGTTTGGTGCATTGTTTGCGTTACTGGCGATTGAAGGCATCGTGGTGCTGGTCAATGTGCTGGATGTGGGCATCGAACTGAAGGTGCGCCCTTCACGGATTGTGATCGCGCTCAGCGTTGCGGTGGCTTCGGGATTGCTAGCGGGTTTGGCTCCGGCGCGTAAAGCAGCGCGAATGGAGCCGGTGGAAGCGATGCGTACGAACGCGTGAGCGTCATTCATTTTGTATCTTTAGAGTATGAGACGCATCATCATCACAGGTGCTCAAGGTCAATTGGGAAAGCGGTTGGTTGAGCAGTTGTGGCAGCACAATGAAATGGAGGCAATTGCCCTAGATCGCAATGCCTTGAATATTTCGGATTACGATGCTGTACTCATGGCGCTTGAACGCTGGTCTCCTGACGGAGTCATCAATGCTGCGGCATACACGGCTGTGGATCAGGCTGAAGACGAACAAGAGTTGGCGCATACTGTCAATGCCAAAGGCCCGGAAAACCTCGCCAGGGCATGTGCCCTAAAAGGCATTGACTTCATTCACGTGAGCACAGACTATGTGTTCAATGGATTGTCCACGACCCCATACCGAACAACAGATACCCCTGATCCGATTGGAATCTATGGGGTGACGAAACTGGCTGGTGAAACAGCTGTCCAAAAGGCCTTTTTGGAAGGGGGGTCCAATGCGAAACACTGGGTTTTTAGAGTGGCTTGGTTATACGATGCTGTTGGAAAGAATTTTTTAACGACGATGTTGCGCTTAGCAGAGAAAAGTCAACCGCTTCGAGTGGTCAGTGATCAATGGGGTTCCCCAACAGCAGCGGGTCCTTTGGCCAGCATGCTCATCGATTGCATGGCAGCGCCAAATCGATTGCCAGCGGGTGTTTGGCATTATGGAACGGAAGGCCCGACTCACTGGTGCGATTTCGCAAAGGCTATTTTTGAATTGAGTGATCTGCAGGTGGATGTAATTCCCTGCAGCTCCAGCGAATACCCCACGAAGGCCCGTCGACCTTCGTATTCTTATTTGGACCCTTATCCGCTGATGACAGCATTGGGGCGACAAGCTGTACCATGGAAAGACGAACTCGAGCATTGCTTGAGCGAGCTAAATAGAACGAAGAGATGATGAATGCGATTGAGCTAAAGGAACATGCGCGTAAACGTGCGGTGGCTTGGACGAAGGAACCTTTCGATGCGGCAACACGCCAAGAAGTCGGAAGGTTACTCGAGGAAAATGGCGATGCCCTTGTAGAGCATTTTTACACGGATTTGGAATTTGGAACGGGTGGTTTACGCGGACTCATGGGACCGGGAACAAACCGCATGAATCGGTACACGGTTGCGCAGACCACGCAAGGTCTTGCGCAGTATGTTTTGGATTCGGGTTCATCCAATCCTTCCGTTGCGATTGCACACGATTCACGAAATGGAAGTCCAGAGTTTGCCCGTGTAGCAGCTGAAGTTTTGGCGGGAAATGGCATTCGCGTGTTTCTTTATCCGGCATTGCGTCCAACGCCTCAATTGTCATTTACAGTGCGAAGCAAAGGATGCACGGCCGGCATCGTCATTACAGCGAGTCACAACCCGAAAGAGTACAACGGGTATAAGGTGTATTGGAGTGATGGAGGACAAATCGTTCCGCCGCATGATCGTGGGATTATCCAAGAAGTGCGCAATGTGCACTCCATGGATTCGGTTCGATGGGCCGCCGATTCGGACCTTCCGAACATTCACATGCTTGGTGCTGGGGATGATGAAGCCTATCTCAAAACAGTTCAAGATCTATCTCTGGATGCGGGCTTGCGCAAAGAGGGGTCTGACATGCCTTTGGTTTATACTCCGTTGCACGGGACAGGTTCAGCATCGGTTATTCCTGCCCTGAAGAATGCTGGTTTTCGGAACGTACACATTGTTGAGAGCCAAAGAGAGCCGGACGGGAACTTCCCTACGGTTCACAGTCCGAACCCCGAGGAGGGAGCGGCGTTGGCTGAGGCGATTGTGTTGGCAAAAAAGGTAAACGCTCAGTTGGTGATGGGAACCGATCCCGATTCGGATCGGGTAGGCATTGCGGTGCCTGACACGCTTTCGGAGAGTGGATTTCGACTGCTCAACGGCAATGAGACAGGCGCCTTATTGGTCCATTACGTCTTACAAGGCCGTAAAAATGCGGGTCAATTGAACCCTCAGACGGATTTTGTGGCCACGACCATTGTGACCTCCAACCTCATGAGTGAACTGGGGAAGCAGTTCGGTTTGAAGGTCCATGAGACGCTGACGGGCTTTAAGTGGATTGCGGATGTCATCCGAAGAGAAGAAGGCCGTGGGCGTTTTGTCGTGGGAGGAGAGGAAAGCTATGGTTACATGATTGGCGATGCCGTTCGGGATAAAGATGCCGTTGCAGCTTCGTGCTTGCTCGCAGAGATGGCCCATGTTGCGCACGCAGCAGGAACTGATTTGTTAGGGGAATTGGAAGCCATTCACCGAGAGCATGGTCTCTATCAAGAGGCGCTGGTCTCTCAAACGCGCCAAGGACGCACCGGAAAAGCAGACATTGCTGCACAGATGGAATCATTTCGTGCCGCCCCTCCACGCGAATTGGCTGGGGAAGAAGTTCTTGAATTGCGGGATTATCAAGAACGAAAACGCACGGTTTTTCCTTCGGGGAAAACGGAGGACATTGCCCTGCCATCATCGAATGTCATCCAATTTGTGACGTCAGCAGGGTCCATCGTAACGGCACGCCCCAGCGGCACAGAACCCAAGATCAAGTTCTATTTTTCAGTTTGTATGTCACCTGAGGAATTGGCAAAGAAGAACGATTATGGTCAAGCGAAGAAGGAATTGGAGAGCCGAATTGTGCGCCTGAAGGCGGCTTTGGGCATCAACGGCTAAAGCAACATCACTTCTCTTGAAGCTGTTCGACACTACTCTGTACGGTGTCTTCAAGCCGATCCACCCCGTTTTGAAGGTTGTCTCGGAGCTCCTCCCAGGGCGTGTCCCGACGCATTTCTGGAATGAGCATTTCAATCGCCGTTTCTACATGCGGAAATAGAATGGCTTCTTTCGCTGCGTTTTCGGGAACCCAAGCGCGTGCTCCAAAAATGGAATCCAAAGCGAATGTGACAATGCTGAGTAGGCACAGCATTTGGATGAATCCAAGCGCCATTCCTGCCAACTTATTGACAACGCCGAGGGCTGTCAGATCAACAATCTTTTCGATCATTTTACCGATCATGTGGACTCCGATGACCACCAAGATAAAGGCGAGAACAAAGGCTGTCAGGGCCAGGACACTTTCGGGCCAATCCAATTCATCATGGAGCCAAGTGGCAAGCCCATCCGAACCATGGAACCCGGCAAAAACGCCGGCAACCAGCGCAATCAATGAAACGATCTTCACGATGAATCCTTTCTGGAACCCACGCCATAGAGCCCACAAAAGAGGCACTGCAAGTACAAAGTCAATCGGAGCTGCATCTGGCCATTCCATGCGAGCAAGGTAAGGTCCTGACGCGGAGTGTTGGTACCTTTCAGACATGGAAAATGATCGAGAAGAGTGGACTGTTCGTCCTGGGGTGGTCGCAGATGTCCCCGCTATTCATCAGTTAATAGTGGATTTAGCGATCTATGAACGCGCGGAGTCAGAGGTGGTGGTTTCGGTGGAAACGTTGATGGCAGACGGTTTTGGACCGGAGGCGATTTACGAATTGGAGGTGGCCGAATCAGACGGGCGGGTCGTTGGGATGGCTTTGTGGTATGTGAAGTACAGCACGTGGAAAGGCAAATGCGGTTACTTGGAAGATTTAATGGTAGCAGAATCGCACCGCGGGTTGGGAATTGGGAAGGCCCTGTTTGAAGAAGTTGCACGAACCAGTGCCAAACGCGGCTACCTGCGCATGGAATGGCAGGTTCTTGACTGGAATGAAGCGGCGATTGGTTTCTACAAACGCCTAGGGGCAGAAATGGATGAAGAGTGGATCAATGGCAAACTGACCGGAGACGCCCTGTCCAGCTATAAAGAAGTATAAACAGCGAGTGAATTCTACGTTCTTTTCGTTTTAGAAAGAATGAAAACGCGTAACATTGAGTTGCCAGTGGATTGGTCTCCCTGGTGGGTAGAAAATCATGATTTCACGAGTCCTGACGGCTGGTGAAGGATTGATTTAAGTTCAATGCTAAGTGGAGCAGGACATCGGTCTTGCTCCATTTTTATTTCACGTTGTCTTGTGACGAGTGCACTACGATTGGGCACAAAAAAACCGCCTGTGAGCGGTTGTTCTGTAAGATTTCAACGAATAAAGTCGCTAGTATTCATCTTCGTTGAAAAAGAAATCCTCTTTACTCGGATAATCTGGCCAGATGTCTTCAATGGTTTCGAAGGAATCTCCCTCGTCTTCCAATTGTTGCAAGTTTTCGACCACCTCCAAAGGTGCACCGGCTCGCATCGCGAAATCGATTAATTCATCTTTTGTAGCCGGCCAAGGGGCGTCTTCAAGATAGGAGGCAAGTTCAAGTGTCCAGTACATGTGGGTCAAGCTTCAGCGCGCAAAAATAGAAGAATCGCGTTCACATCCAAGCAATTTCGTATAAACCTCACCAAAGCAGGTCAAATTTTACCTGTATCCCCTTAAGATTCCGGTTTCCAGGGTATTTCTGCAACGTGGAGTGTCTCGCTCAAAGCGCGGCTCCAAATGAAAAACACATCGCTCAGGCGATTGAGATAGGCGATCAAAAGAGGTGGAATAGACTCCACTTTACTCAGGCCAATGACGCGACGTTCAGCACGGCGACAAACGACGCGGCATAGATGGGCTGCAGAAACGGCATGATGCCCTCCGGGAATTACAAATTGCTTCAATTCGGGTAGCGGTTCTGACTGGCGGTCCATCCACTTTTCCATTTCATCCAAGCGTGTCGAAGGAATGGTTGGTAGCCGTTGCAGCATCTCGGGATCGGTGGTTGCGAGATGACTGCCCCATGTAAACAAATCGGATTGCAGTGTTCGAAGAAAGTCAATGTGCGCTGCATTCTGCGCGACACTCTCATGATCTCCCAATGCACCTAACAGCGCATTCAATTCATCGAGTGTTCCGTACGCCTCGATCCGTAAGTCATCTTTCGAAAGGCGTTGCCCTCCAAATAAGGAAGTCATCCCTTCATCACCCGTCCGCGTGTAAATCCGCATTTTTAATTCTTTGAGAGGACCAAACTACGAAGCATGCGTTACACCCCTAACTTTACACGCTCTAGAAGTCCTTATAATTCGCAATTGATGAACAGCGCTTCCACTTCGACGGATTCCAATTCCAAGCAACGTAGATACGATGAAGCGTATATGCGCATGGCTGTTGAATGGGCTCAATTGTCACATTGCAATCGAAAGCAGGTAGGCGCTTTGATTGTAAAGGACAGAATGATCATTGCTGATGGATTCAATGGAACCCCAACGGGATTCCCGAATGCATGTGAATCGGATGCAGGGGTGACCCATTGGTATGTGTTGCATGCGGAGGCCAATGCCATTACCAAATTGGCAAGATCCAACAACAGCGCTCAAGGTGCAACCCTTTACATCACGCTTTCTCCGTGTCGGGATTGTGCCAAGTTGATTTACCAAGCGGGCATTAGCCGGGTGGTTTACAAACGGGCTTACAAGGATGCTGATGGACTTAAATTCTTGGAAACTGCTGGCGTTGAAATTGCCTCGTTGGAATTGGAAGAGAATAAAGACTAGAATATGGTGAACGAATCTGCTCCACCTCGCTCTCCAGCGCCTCCATGGCAACCCTTGGCATTTGCCTTGGTGCTCATCCTTGGTGTCTTCATCGGGATGTCTCAAAACACAAGCAATGAAGGGCCCTATGGCGGCTCATCTGAACGTGGACGTGTCGTTCACATTCTAGACCGCATTGAACGGCTGTATGTGGATGAGATTGAACGCGACGCGCTAGAAGCCATTGCGGTGGAAGCAATATTGGATGAACTGGATCCTCATAGCATGTTTTTTAGCGCAGAGGAATTGGCTGCTATGGCGGAGCCCATGGAAGGGAATTTTGAGGGGATCGGCGTGGAATTCATCATACAAGATGACACGTTGATGGTTGTAGCTGTGATTCCCGGTGGACCTTCTGAAAAGGCCGGTATTCGTGCGGGAGACCGGATTTTGAGGGTCGACTCAACCGCAATATCGGGCTCAGACTTAACCAACAAGAAGGTGATGGAATGGCTCAAAGGGCCTCGGAATACAGAGGTTCTTGTGGGGCTGGATCGCCCGGGGGATTCCAAAGAAATCCTGTTGCGTAGAGATCGAATTCCCATCCACAGTGTGGTCGCTGCTATCCCATTGAATGATGCCGTGGGGTACATTAAAGTGGTGCGATTCGCACAAAACACGGCGCAAGAATTTGAGGCGGCGATGCAGAAATTGGACCAAGCAGGCGTCGAAAGTGTCGTGGTTGATTTAAGGGGCAACGGCGGTGGCTACCTGAATGCGGTTGTTCCGATGGTGGAATCGTTTTTAGAGGAAGACCAGCTGGTTGTCTACACAGAAGGAGAGCACGCTTCAAGACGCACTTACGAGGCAAGACGAGACGGCCCTTGGAAGGATTGGCCCTTAGCGGTTCTGATCGATGAGTCATCCGCATCGGCGAGTGAGATTTTCGCGGGAGCGATTCAGGACAATGATCGGGGATGTGTTGTGGGACGAAGAAGCTTTGGAAAAGGGCTCGTTCAGGAAGAATTTGATGTGGCAGGAACGGGAGCATTGCGCTTGACGGTAGCGCGATTTTACACGCCGTCAGGACGTGCCATACAAAAGCCATATGGAGCAGGAGTGGATTATGAGGACGATTACATGGCCCGATTTGAACGTGGTGAATTGTTCAACGAGGACAGCATTGCGGTGGTGGATAGCCTAAAATATTGGACCCCCGATGGTCGTGTGGTGCACGGAGGTGGTGGCATTGCTCCCGATTTTTTCGTGCCCTTGGACACCGCGAAATGGACTGCGTTTTTAACCGATTTGAGCTGGACAGGCATTCTGAGAGATGCCGCGTTTGGGTTTGTCGATGCGAATCGGCAGGAGTTGGAAGATTTAGCAGGCCCCGGAGATCTCACGGTCTCCATGCAAGATCGTGCGGTGACCTTTCTACTGGAAGAGGCAGCGAGTGCTGGCTGGGAGGCACGTGATATAGACCAGACTGAACGGGGCCAAATAGCACACCGATTCATGGCGCAAGTCATCCGAAATGTGTTTGGTGAAGAGGCATACCGCGCGCATTTAGCAGAGGATGACGCGGTCGTTCAAACGGCTCTTGAACTGTTGGAACGCATTTCGCAACTAGTCGTCATCGATGGACGCTTAACTTTGCCTGTACATTCGCCTTTAACAAACGAAAATATCTAGACCATGGCTTTTGAATTACCAGCTCTTCCTTACGCTTACGATGCGCTTGAACCTCATTTGGATGCACGTACCATGGAGATCCACCATAGCAAGCACCATGCAGGCTATACCAAGAATCTAAATGCAGCTGTCGCAGGAACTGCGATGGAGGGAAAATCGATTGAAGCGTTGTTAGCGGAGCATTCAGATGTGCCGGCTGTGCGCAACAATGGTGGTGGCTACTTTAACCATGATTTATTCTGGAGTGTCATGTCACCAAACGGAGGCGGACAACCTTCAGGTGATTTGGGAACTGCCATTGAAACTGACTTGGGCGGGTGGGCTTCTTTTCAAGAAGCGTTTGCGAAAGCAGCAGCGACACGATTCGGTTCAGGTTGGGCTTGGTTGTGTGTAAAGGATGGCAAGCTCAGTGTTTGCTCTTCTGCCAACCAAGACAATTCATTGATGCCCGGCGTAGGGTGTGGAGGAACTCCGATTCTTGGATTGGACGTTTGGGAGCACGCGTACTATCTCAATTACCAAAACCGACGACCCGATTACATTGCTGCATTTTTCAATGTCATCAATTGGGATGCTGTGGCCGAACGTTACGCAGCTGCTCGCGGGTGAAACAGCATGTGATCATTGTTGCTGGAGGAACGGGCACGCGCATGCGGCAGTCCGTTGCGAAGCAATTCATCGAATTGAAGGGTTTGCCACTGATGTGGTGGACCCTTCGTCGATTTCGAGAAGCGTTAGGCGATGACCTCGATGTGACGCTGGTTCTATTCCCAGGACTGTTTGAAGCGTTTGAATCGTTGGAGAAAAAGCATGGACCAGCAGGTGTTAGTCGAGTTGTTGCGGGAGGGGAAGAACGCTGGCATTCGGTTGCCAACGGACTGCGTGCACTTCCTGACGATGGCCTTGTAGCCGTTCATGATGCCGTGCGTCCTTTTGCATCTGTTGAGACCATTTGTCGCTGCTTTGAAGGGGCGAAAATCCAGGGGTCTGCGGTTCCAACCGTCCCATTGAAAGACAGTGTCCGTCAGGTGGACGGAGCCGTGTCTCAGGCCTTAGATCGTTCTTCCTTACGTGCCGTTCAAACGCCTCAGTGCTTTGACTTGAAGGGCCTAAAGGCAGCGTATGCCGCAGGATTCAAGCCGGAATTTACAGATGACGCAAGTGTCTATGAACACGCTGGTCACCCTATTTATTTGGTTGAGGGCGACCTGGAGAACATCAAAATTACCACTCCTGAAGACCTTTTGGTGGCACGGGCTTTTTTAGAACGTGACTGATACGAACACCACGGATTCAGTGGCGATTTAGGAAGAAATCGTCGGATGATGCTTGGAGGGAGCGACGCGTTTTTGCATCCAACGGACTCCAATCCAGACAAGGGGGATGGTAAAAGCAGCCGACAGGTAATCGCTCCATTCCCAGGCGCCCATTTCCACCATCTCTTCCTGTACCCACTCTGCCCCAAACCAAGCCGCTAAGCACACCGCCATGGCATTGTTTAGGAAGTGAGCTAAAATGGCTGGCCATAAACTGCCGCTGTAATGCACGAGATAGCCCAGCCCAGCCCCTAAGATCATGCGGGGTAGGAAGCCATGAAACTGCAAGTGAATGGCACTGAACAGGAGCGCACTGATCCAAATTCCGGCATGTATTGAACGGGTCCAACGAGCAAATAGTGGCTGCAGTACTCCGCGAAAAGCCATCTCTTCGCAGATAGCAGGTAAAACGGCAACAGCCACCAAGGTGGCAGGAAAGTGCCATGCATCATCGAAAGAAAGGAGCGAAACGGTGACTTTCTGAGCCATTTTTTCGAGCAGGTCGGCCTGCGTCACCCACGCCGTTGGCAGCAGTTCCATACAGAGAGCATTGAGTCGATACGTCACGTCAATGAGGGGTTGTGCGCACCAAGCGAACACGATGCCCCATGCGATCCATCCGAACGATTGAGGCATACGCCCGGTGACTAAGGTTTGTCCTTTGAATAGATAGCGTGCTAAGAACGCTGCGGCACCAAAGGAAAGAAGCTGGTTGATGCTGTTGAGAATCAAGTTGTATGTGCGGCCATTGGGGGAGTCGGAAGCGCTCATAGAAGCCATCGCTTCAAGCATTGATTCGCCCGTCCATTGGGTCACTAGAAATAGTCCAAGCCCGGATGCCAACCCCATTCCGGTTAGAATGAGGCAACAAAAGAAAATGAATTGGCCAAAGGGATGCATGGTCTGAAAAGCAGTTCGAATCATGACGTATTTTTGTTCTGAGGTTGCAAGTTCGTTGATTGCGGCATTTTGTGGCAGACCCGAAGAAAAATGATACGAATAGGAGACGTTGATATCGCTGAATTTCCATTGTTGTTGGCGCCCATGGAGGACGTCAGCGACCCTCCATTTCGTGCAATTTGCAAGGAATACGGGGCGGATTTGATGTACACGGAGTTTATTAGCTCTGAGGGATTGATTCGTGACGCAGCCAAAAGCAAGGCCAAGTTGGATATTTTCGAATATGAACGTCCGGTTGGCATTCAAATATTCGGAAGTGAGATCGGTTCCATGCGCCAAGCGGCAGCCATAACCGAGGCGGCACAACCGGATATCATTGACATCAATTATGGCTGTCCTGTGAAGAAGGTGGCCTGCCGTGGAGCTGGCGCGGGCATTCTACAAGACATTCCAAAAATGGTCTCCATGACCAGGGAAATTGTGAATACTTGCACGTTGCCAGTGACGGTGAAGACGCGTTTGGGATGGGATGACCAATCGAAGCACATCGTAGAAGTAGCGGAGCGATTGCAGGATGTCGGCATCAAAGCCATTAGCATCCACGGCCGCACGCGGGCACAGATGTACAAAGGTGAAGCCGATTGGTCATTGATCGCAGCTGTCAAGAATAACCCCCGGATCCACATCCCCGTCTTCGGCAACGGTGACATCGATTCTCCAGAAAAAGCGGTCGAATATCGCAACCGCTACGGAGTTGATGGCATCATGATTGGGCGAGCAAGCATTGGAGCGCCGTGGATTTTCCGGGAGATCAAGCATTACATGAAAACGGGAGAGCTGCTTCCTCCGCCGACTATGGATGAACGGGTTTCAGCCGCTCGACAACATTTCGAGAAAGGCATAGAATGGAAAGGAGAGCGCTTGGGAGTAGTGGAGATGCGCAGGCATTATGCGAACTACTTTAAGGGTCTCCGAGATTTCAAGTCGCACCGCTTGGACTTGGTCACGTTGGATACTCCAGATGACATTCGGTCGAAACTAGATGAAATCGCAAGAAAGGACTGGGAATTCGCCTGAATCGAATCAGTTCAATAGACGGCGAACGAGGCGTCGCACCATCCATCCGGAACCGACTCCCCCAATGACAATGACGATGGCGAGCGTGCTGATCACATCTGTCCACTCCAATTGGACAGGGTATGCGGGAATAACGGAGCCTTGAAGTTGGACCCAACCAAAAGTTTGCTGGCCCCATACCAGGATGATTCCTACCAACGCACCGATCGTGCCGCCAACGGTATTGATCAGGAGGCCTTGCAATGAAAATACTTGCTCAAGTCGCCAGCCACTAAGGCCCATAGCATGCAAGACAGCCATGTCTTCGCGTTTGTCCAGAAGGAGCATGGTCAAAGAGGCCATAACATTGAAGGCGGCAACAATCAATATGAAGCTGAGGATCACAAACGTGGCCCATTTTTCCGCACGATTGGTCTGTGTGATCAATTGGTTTTTCTCAGAGCGCGTCCGAACCCGAATGGGCTGTGGAGCCGCAGCGATGGACTCGCGCATTTGCAGAGCAATCTCGTCCTCAGACAAGCCTGGCGCTATGGCCAATTCAAATCGACTGACTGAACCATCCAATCCAAAGAGATCTTGAGCAAAGGCAAGGGGGGCAAGAACATACCGGCTGTCTAAATCAGCGTTGATGGAAAAAGCATCGCACCCCAAGGCCTCTCGTGATTGAAAAGCGCGTTCTCGATGTTTGGATAGTTTTTTACCTCGGATGGGAGCTTTGAAACGAATCAAAGCGTGTTCCGGCCCTTCATTGATCTGGCCGATCCCCAACATGTTGCGCACGCCAATTCCCAATGTGACGCACGGGATATCGTGCAATTCAGGAAGCCATTTCTTCGATTTTAAAGCCCGTTCTATGGGCGCGCCTTGAAGGAATAGAGAGTCAAATGCGAGCAGGGTAATCACAAGGGGCGCGCCGGTACCAAATGCTGCCACGGACTCCTCTTCGATGACCGGAGCGGCTGCCAGGATGATCGGGGACTCACTTTCAGGCCCCCACTGTGCCATGGCCCAATCTCCAACTTCATCGGAGAGTAGCGTTCCGGTAACAGGGACCAAAGCAATGGGTGCATCGAGCGTCCCAAACAATTCGGTCACGACCGATTCTATGCCATTGAATGCGCTCAAAACCGCAATCATCGCCGCGGTAACTGCCGCAATGACAAACATGGAAATCGCAGAAATAAGGTGGGTGAGGCTCCTAGATTTGGAACTAAGGGCATAACGCCAGGCAAGTCGAACTGGCAGTCTCACGATTACTGTTTCAAGGCTTCGTTGATCGCCTCATAATAATCGAGACTATCATCCAAGTAAAAATTCAATTCTGGAATAATCCGCACTTGCTTACCAATTTTATCGCTGAGTGCTTTGCGGATGCGCCATCCTTCATTCTTCACAGCCTGCAAAGCAACGTGCTTGTCCGGAACGGCCATAAAACTCACGTAGACTTTGGACAAACCCAAGTCGGGAGCCATCCGCACCTTCGTGACTGAAATGAAGATTCCTCCAAACCATTCCCCGCTACGTTGCTGAAAAATGGTGCTCAAATCCCTGCGGATGAGTTCGGCTACTTTTTCTTGACGGATTCCTCCCATGTGCCAAAGGTCGCAAACATGCGCCAATGCGTGACCTCTGAATCAATAAAGAAACTGCTGGTATGGATATCGTTTGACATGAATCGCTCGAACCTTCTCATAAATGAGCTCTTTCAATTCATCCACACCTGTTTTTTCGATGGCGGATAAGAAGAGAACTTCGTGTCCAGCCGATTCATAGCGGTCTTTGATTCCATTGATCTGATCCACGCGTGTGGGGCCGAAAGGCTCTTCTTCCAAGCGGTCCATCTTGTTGAATATGATCACTACAGGCTTGTCATCGCTGCCAATTTCCGCCAAGGTGCCGGTGACGACGTCAATGTGGTCTTCGAACTGCGGGTGGCTGACGTCCACGACATGGAGCAAGAGGTCGCTCTCACGCGTTTCATCCAAGGTGGATTTGAAGCTCTCAATCAATTGATGAGGCAACTTTCGGATGAATCCAACCGTGTCACTGAGAAGGAAAGGAAGGTTTTGTAAAACCACCTTCCGCACAGTCGTATCCAGTGTAGCGAATAGCTTGTCTTCAGCAAAGACGTCACTTTTAGAAAGCAGCGTCATCATGGTGCTTTTGCCGGCATTGGTGTATCCAACGAGCGCAACTCGGACCATGGAACCCCGATTTCCTCGCTGGGTTGCCATTTGTTTGTCGATCGCGAGCAGCTCTTTTTTGAGTAAAGCGATTCGATCACGAATAATCCGCCGATCTGTCTCAATTTCTTTCTCTCCAGGACCCTTCATCCCGATTCCCCCTTTTTGCTTCTGCAGGTGCGACCACATATTGGTTAACCGAGGAAGCAAGTATTGGTATTGGGCCAGTTCAACTTGGGTTTTGGCGTGCGCGGTACGCGCCCGTTGAGCAAAAATGTCCAAGATGAGGTTGGGCCGGTCCAAGATCTTTCGTTCGGGAATTACCTTTTCCAAATTCCGCATTTGCGTTGCCGTCAACTCGTCGTCGAAAATGAGGATGTCAATGTCATGCTCTTCAACGTACTCCTTGATTTCAAGGGCTTTTCCGGATCCGACGAACGTTCGGATGTCGGGTTTGTCCAATCCTTGAATGAAGACGCGCTTGGAAATGGCTTGGGCGGTAGAGGCGAGGAAAGCCAACTCATCCAGATATTCCTCAACGAGCGCTCGAGTAACCCGGCCGGTGATCAATCCGATTAAAACGCAGGTTTCAGGTTCGCGTTCCGTGCTGATGAGCTTTTTCTCTAACATGGTCTAGTCGCGAAATTGCTCAATGTACTTGGCGATTCCACGGATCGTGGCATCATCCAAAATGCCTTTTTGAGGAGGCATGGTACCCTTTCCGTAAGTGATCAGTGCCACGCGTTCTTCTAAGGACATCTTGGACAACGAGAGATCGGGTGCTTTGGAGGCCATAAGACGACCATCTGTTCCATGGCACAACGAACATTTCATGGTGTAGGCACGCTGAATTTGACCGTCAGATGGAGGTGCTTTCTTGACGCTATTCTGGGCAGTGTTGTCCGTTGAACCACATCCCATTCCCATGAGAACACAGCCCAAGAGCATGGTGCAGCTCCAAGCCAAACGACTTCCCATCAAAACCATCCGTAGGCTTCAAAACCTGGCCGGATAGGCCAAGGAATGCTGGCCATGATAAGGACCAAAGCGAGACCAAAAAAGAGGAATTGACGTTTGTATTTAACCGTGTCGTCGGAAGCGCGCTTGACCAAGCTGTGTCCAAGTGTCCCCAGTACTACGGCGATGAGCATGCCGATGAGATGTTCGACGACAAAGAACCGCATGACCGCAATGCCCATGATGGTCGAATCACCCAACATTGAAGACCACCCTTTTCCGATGTACAATGTCAATCCGAGTAAGAGTTGAACGTGCAAGCTGATCATCGTAAACAAGCCGAGTTTGGCCTGCTTTGCCGAGAAGGCGTCGCCTTTGCTTTTTCCGATGCGGGATTGAATCAAAGTCCAAACTAGCAAGAACAGTACAACCCAACGAAGGGCACTGTGGAGGTGTTGAAATCCTGTGAGCATGGTTCAAAGATAACGCCCCAAGTCTGCTGTTAGCGAGACTTGGGGCGTCAATTCTTTTAAAACGAGACAGGTGTCAGACGACGCCTTGATCAATCATCGAGTCAGCAACTTTTACGAAGCCCGCAATGTTGGCGCCTCGCACATAATTCACATGACCGTCGGCGTTCTTCCCGTAAGTCACACATTGGCTATGAATGTCTTTCATGATGGTGAGCAATCGCTCATCAACTTCTTCTCGAGACCAGCTAATCCGTAGGCTGTTTTGAGACATTTCTAAACCGCTTGTCGCCACTCCACCGGCATTGGACGCCTTGCCGGGAGCGAACAATACTTTGGCCTCATCGAATACTTCAATCGCTTCTGGAGTACTCGGCATGTTGGCACCTTCTGCAATGACAATGCATCCATTGTTTACGAGTGCGTGCGCTTCCTCTTCATTGAGTTCGTTTTGCGTTGCACATGGAAAGGCGGCATGACAAGCAATGCCCCAAGGCCTTTGGCCTTCGTGGAAAGTGGCTCCAGGGAATTGGTCAACGTATTCTTGGATACGGCCCCTGCGGTTATTCTTGAGGTCCATGATCCAGTCCAACTTCGTGCGGTCGATTCCAGCAGGGTCATGAATGAATCCTTTGGAGTCGGACATGGTGAGCACCTTGGCTCCCATTTGAATGCATTTTTCAGCGGAATATTGCGCGACGTTACCAGATCCAGAGATAACAGCAGACTTGCCATCGAAATTCTGTCCCTTCGTAGCGAGCATTTCAGCAGCGAAGTAGACAGTGCCGTAGCCGGTCGCCTCAGGACGGATCAAGGACCCTCCCCAGTTGCGCCCTTTGCCCGTCAGAACTCCGGTGAATTCATTGCGCAATCGCTTGTATTGACCGAATAGGTAGCCGATTTCACGACCTCCCACGCCGATGTCCCCAGCGGGTACATCCGTATTGGGGCCAATGTGTCGAGATAATTCCGTCATGAAGCTCTGGCAAAAACGCATCACCTCAGCATCCGATTTTCCTTTGGGATTGAAATCGGAACCGCCTTTTCCGCCGCCCATGGGCAACGTGGTTAAGCTGTTCTTGAACACTTGTTCAAATCCGAGGAATTTCAAAACACTCAACGTGACCGTCGGGTGAAACCGCAACCCGCCTTTGTAAGGCCCGATTGCCGAATTGAATTCTACCCGGTAACCGCGGTTGATTTGAACTTCGCCCGCATCAGTTGTCCAAGGAACTCGGAAAATGATCGTTCGTTCTGGCTCAACCATGCGTTCCAAAATGCGATGCTTCGCATATTGGGGGTGGTCAGAAATGAAAGGAATGACGGTCTCGGCGACCTCTTGTACCGCTTGAATGAACTCAGGTTCATGCGCGTTTTGGGCAGCCACTTGTGCCATGAAGGCATCAATCTGCGCCTGGTGAGATTGGGACATCAACGTATATATTAACGTTCAGAGCGACAAATCTAAGTCACAAGGACAAAGTTCGACCACCATCAACCGGTAAATTGATTCCCGAAATGTAACTCGCTGAAGGCGAGGCCAAAAAAGCGATGGCACGGGCAATCTCTTCCGGTTTTCCGGTGCGGTTCATGGGGACAGCTGCAGCCATCTGCTTGCGAATAGCTTCCTTGGATAAACCCGATTTGAGCGCTTTTGAAGAAATGATTTCATCAAGACGGCCCGTGTCAGTTGCTCCAGGTAGGACATTGTTGACTGTGATGCCGTGCATGCCCACCTCATTGGCCCATGTTTTGGCCCAGTTGGCGACGGCACCTCGTACGGTATTGCTCACGCCTAAACCGGAAAGAGGTTGTTTGACGCTCGTACTGATCACATTGATAATCCGGCCAAATCCGGCCTCTTTCATTCCAGGGGAAACGGCCTGTGCGAGCAGTTGATTGCAGATCAGGTGTTGCTCAAATGTCTTCATGAAGGCCTCAGGGGCTGCCTCAACGATGGGACCGCCAGCAGGACCACCGGTGTTGTTGACGAGAATATGAACGGTTTCGGAAGCGACAATGGCGCCGATTTGTTCTTGAACATCTGCAGGGTGACTGAAGTCAGCCACGGCGAAAGCATGCCGACTAGGCTCTTCAAGTGACTGCAACGCAGCTTCAAGTTTCTGCGCATTGCGCGCCACGATAATAACCCGTGCTCCCAATCCAGCCAAGTGCTGGGCTGTAGCTAAACCAATTCCTTGAGAAGCGCCGCACACTACGGCAGTTCTGTTCTCCAAGTTCATTGGCATCCAGTTTGATCCTTGATGACTCATGCTGCGAAGGTAGCAAGGAGCGGTAGGATTTGGTGTGCTTCGACGGGGTCACGCATGTGTGCGTCCTCTAAAATCGCTTTACATTTGAGAAACCGCAGGTTAGCAAGCATGAAGCGCATCGATCACATAGGAATTGCCGTTCGGGATTTACACGAAGCTGAAAAGGTTTTCACCGACGTGCTGGGCGTAGGACCTTTCAAGAAGGAATCTGTTGATGATGAGTCGGTCCAAGTGAGCTTTTTTCAAGCGGGAGAAAGCAAAGTTGAGCTCCTGGAGTCCACGACTGAAGATGGTCCCATTGCGCGCCACATTGAAAAGAGAGGCGAAGGATTGCACCATGTTGCCTTTCATGTGGATGATTTGGATGCGGAGTTGAAGCGGTTGAAAGAATTGGGCTACAGGATCATTTCAGGACCGAAATCAGGGGCCGACAATAAGACCATTGCTTTTTTACATCCTGCTGATGCCAATAAGGTATTGATTGAATTGTGTGCGGATTCCGCTTGAGTCAATTCCCTCGAGACCAGCGCATTTTCTTGCGCATTTTGGGGCCAAACAAATCTCTTCCAGGTTGGCCATCCGGAGCACCGACACATGAAGCTGCCGGACGCTTTTTGAGCAAATCCCATGAAATGCTGAATTGCCAAGGTCTGTAACTGCCTTCCATCCAATCCCAAGCACCTCCTCCTTGGAGGGCAGTCGGTTCCAATTGAACTAAATCGGTATTGACGAGTAGTCGAAGAAATCGTCCCGATTGTGTCCGAACGCCCAACCCCAATCCCCCTTCAAATGCCAAGCGCCAGTCTGAAGGATCGGGCAGGGGCAAAAATAAAGAATCCGCTCCGACACGGGAAGTTTCCAATCCGAACTCGCGGTTCCAGCCGATTCCGATGTGCGCATCCAAAAAGAAGTCGGGCATGATCTCAATGGCGCGATGGACTTGAAGTGCCGTTTGCAACGTAAACACCGATTCTCCTCGATCCATGAGTGTGTCTGCGACCATCGGAGCCCCCGGGGAGTTTCCTGCAACACGTCCTATAAATTCTGAATTCGCAGCATGTCGGACCCCCCCCAACTCGATGCTCCATCGATCCCAAAGAATCGGTTCTTTGACAGTCCACCAGTGGCCAATTCCGACCAAAACAGATCCAGCGCCGGCATGGGACCATGTGCCAACATGCAAGGTGTCTAAGTTGCCGTTTGGATTGGACGTCAGCCATTGACTTGGCGATGAAGAAGGAGCCGCGTCGAGCAAATGCCCACCCAATTTCCAGGACCATCCATGACCGAGGTGGCTTCTTTCGTTGCGGTCGAATAGATCCGTTGATTGCGCACAAAGTACCCCTGAGACCAGCACCCCTATAAACAGGATTAGCCAGCGCATCAGGCGGATTTCTGTAAGTGTTCTAAAGCGTTTATTGCGGATTCAGCCACGGCGTCGCTGTCCCACGTTTCTTCGATGTCTGGCTTGGCCAAGATCTCCGCCATGACACGATCTTGTATGACCCCGGCGGCAAGAGCCTCCTGATAAGGGGTATGGCTGAAGGTGACTTGAGAATACAATGGCAACCAACGACCAGGGAACGTTTTGGCCAGTTTGGCTTCTATGCGTTTTTGCAAGAGAAACTGAGGGTCTCCTGTTTTGTCGCGCATTTCGATGTAATTCCTCAGGGCCAACTCCAAGATGGCATCTCCTGCTGGCTTGCGCGCCGCGGTATACGCTGAGAGCGTTTGATCCCAATCTTGAGGAGAGTCCATCGCATCGAGCAATTCACTCAAAATGCTGCAATCTTCCATGCCGCTGTTCATCCCTTGTCCATAAAAAGGGACAATGGCGTGGGCAGCGTCTCCCATCAGACAGACGTTGTCACCGTGGTGCCACGGGTAGCATCGGGTCATGACCAATGAGCTCACGGGATTGGTGGCCCATTGTGCTGTCAGGTCCGGAATCAAGGGCACTACGTCGGGGAAGTTTTTCTCGAAATAAACCAAGGCGTCTGCGGGGTCTACGAGTTGGTCCAACCCATTGGCTCCTGCGTAAGGCGCAAACAAGGTGCACGTAAAGGTCCCATCAGGATTGGGCAAAGCCATGAGCATGAACTCTCCACGGGGCCAAATGTGCAACGCGTCCTTTTGCATTTTAAACGCTCCAAGCGCATCTGGCTGCATCGCTACCTCCTTGTAGCCGTGCTCCAAATAGCGTTGCTCGAAATCAAAGCGGTCCGTACGTGTGAGACGATTGCGCACGGCGCTGAACGCACCGTCGGTTCCAAATAGACGGTCGTATTGGACCAACACCGAGCTGCCCTCAGGCGACTCGAGTTCCAGCACATTCTTCGACAAGTCTACATCCGCACATTTGTGTCCAAAATGAAATGCAACACCGGCATGCGCTTCGGCGGCCTCCACGAGAAGGCGGTTTAAGTTCGCGCGCGAAACGGAGTAAATGCATTGAGGATCTCCATGCAACCCCGTGGCTTCGGGCAAGCCATATCGCTGAAAGGTCAACGCGCCGTCCTGCGCGTGCATGAGTCGGCCTTCAATGGGAAGAGCGATTTGACGGACTTTTTGCGCAATCCCAGCTTTTTCCAGTGCACGCCATCCGCGGTCACTGAGCGCCAAGTTGATACTTCGACCGCCTTTTACAGAACCTGTTCGAGGATCCGGTCTGCGCTCATACACATCAACACGATGACCGCGTTGGGCCAACATCAGCGCCCATAAACTGCCGACTAACCCAGCACCCACCACCACCATGTGCTCCGACTTTTTGGCGTTCATTGAAACATCGGTCATGGTTCAGATGCCTGCTTTTTCGAACGCTTGCTCGAGGTCAGCAATCAAGTCTTGGGGGTCTTCTACACCCACACTGATGCGGATAAAGCCGTCAGAAATACCCAGTTTATCTCGGTCTTCAGCCGGGATACTCGCATGGGTCATTGCCGCTGGATGTTCAATCAAGGACTCTACACCACCGAGGGACTCGGCCAAGGCAAAGAGTTTCGTAGAAGCGGCTAGGTTTTTGGCTTGATCCAAATCGTTGCTTGCAATTTCAAACGCAATCATGCCTCCAAAATCATCCATTTGTTTTGCGGCTATGGCATGTCCTGGATGGTCTTCAAATCCAGGCCAGTATACCTTACCTACACCGTCATGTGCTTTGAGCCAATGTGCAATTTTGCGCCCATTGGCACAATGCCGTTCAATGCGGAGGTGCAATGTTTTGAGTCCGCGCAAAACCAAGAACGAGTCAAATGGCTGCGCAATGGCGCCACAGTTGTTTTGGATGGTCCGCAAAGCGTGGTCGATTTCAGCATCTTGGGTGACCAATGCTCCCATGACCACATCACTGTGACCTCCGAGATACTTGGTGACTGAGTGCATGACGATGTCTGCTCCATGTTCAAGAGGTCTCTGCAACATGGGGGAGGCGAAGGTGTTGTCGACGGCAAGCCAGATTCCGCGGGGTTTTGTCAATGCAGCAATGGCGGCGATGTCCGTGATTTGCATCAACGGATTTGTAGGGCTTTCCAACCAGACCAATCGGGTCTTTTCGTTCATTTTAGCCTCAACGAGATGAGGTTGTTGCGTGTCCACAAAATGCACGGTAATGCCCATCGGAGCGTAATTCGTCCGAAAGAGACGGGCTGTTCCGCCATACAGATCTTGTCCAGTGATGACTTCGTCACCAGGCTTAAGGGTTTTGAGAATCGCGTCGATGGCGGCCAATCCCGAGGCAAATGCCAAGCCAAACGAGCCGTGCTCCAATTCTGCTAAGGCCTGTTCAAGAGCGGCACGTGTTGGGTTGCTGCTTCTTGAGTACTCCCAACCCTTGTGCACTCCAACTGCTTCTTGGACGTAGGTTGAGGTTTGAAAGATCGGAGTCATAATCGCTCCGGTTGAGGGGTCCGGCTGCACACCAGCATGAACTGCCAAGGTGCCTTTACCAATAGGGGAATCTTTTTTCATACGATTCAAAGGTAAGGGGAGGAAGGTGGGGAGCAGAATGCAGAGCGAGAAACTACGTTTGGATGGTACTTGAGGTCTTTGAAAGCCACCGAGGGAGAACCCAAGCACCGATGAAGAGGTACAGGAAATAGGTCGCAAATCTCCAAATAATGGCAACAACTGCGAGGTATCCAAAGCCAATAAGGTCCCCTAAAAATGCGGGAAGCGCCACTTCAGCGAATCCCGAAGAGCCCGGTGTTGGGCTGATCGTCATGACGAGCCACAGGATCAGTTGTCTTGCGAGCACAGCGGCATGAGGGATTGTTTCGAAAAAGAACAGCAGGATCATGTTCAAGGTCAGGAATCGTGCGGACCAGCTGAGGATCGTTGCTCCGAATGCCTTGCTCCAAAATACACGAGGTCGACTGCGCATGCTGTGAGAGGCCTGCAACAAATCAGCACTCCAACGTCTCAATCCTGCACCCCAACGCGACAGGAGATTCCAGTTTGAAACACGATTTAACCAGTGATGAGTCCGCTCGGGGTAGCGCAGTATGCCTGTGAAAATGATGGCCGTGAGGACAGCGATAAAGGCATAGGCTAGGGCAAATAGCCACGGAATTGAATCGCCAAATGTGCTATCCTGGATTTGCGGAAATACAAAGTAGCCTGTGCTCAAACTGAGGAGCAAGATGACGGGCACTGCAATGAGGTAAAACAACTCATCCAACATGGCCGTTACAAAAACGGTTGCAACACTTTGACCGCCGCTCATGCCTCCACGCTTCAACACTAAGATGGCAATGGCAGATCCACCAACAACCGATGGCGTGAGGGCTGAGGCCAACTCCCAAAGCATGATGTGATCAAAGGACTGCTTCCAACTAAATTGTCTGAATGACAGGATGCGTAGTCTGAGAATGTAGGCGAAGTCACGCAAGGCAATGCACCCCAATACAGCGAGCAAGGCCCAGGAGGCGCGTCCTGTCCATTCGAATGACGTAAGCAACGCCCGTGAGGTGGTCGTTTGTTGCGTGGCCGGATCGACGACTGACTGGTCAAGGCTCCACCACAGCATGCCCAATGCAGCTCCGGTTCCGAGAAGAACAGGGATGGCCCATTTGTACCAAGAGAAGTGGGAACGAATCGGGGATTTCTCCGTCATGACTCCAAGGTAGTGGATGTGCGTAAAAAACGTCTTTTACCCCGCGTAAACAGCCGTTCCCTCGGTGCAGTTTCGACACATTTCAATCGACGAACGGTCTGTGAAAATTTGCTGACGGAAAGCTTGGTAGCCTTCAGAGAACCAGATTTCTTCAAAGCTTTGGGGTCCAACTTGTCCCATGGCATGCTCTGCATCCTTATCAAAACAACACGGAACCACTTTCCCATCCCACGTCATGACACAGCCCTGCCACATGCGCCAACATTCATCATTGAGCGCGTTGCGAAGCTTCCAAATCCCATTGGATTGACGATCATAACGTCTCAATTTCGGGTCTGAAGTGAGCAGTGGGTGGGCATCGTGCGGTTCGTCGAGTTGTGCCGTTTTGATGACCAACTCATCCACGCCGCTTGCCCGCGCCATTTTTCGAATTTCTGGAACTTCGTGTTCATTCGGACCGACGACGAGAAATTGCCATACAATGTGCGGAGTCTTCGCGCCTTTTGATTTGCGCCGTGCATCCAACACGTTTTGTGTTCCTTCGAGGACCTTATCCAATCGTCCTCCAATTCGATAGGAACTGTAGGTTTCCTGCGTCATTCCGTCAATGCTAATGATCAAGCGGTCCAATCCCGAAGCAACAATGGCTTCAGCGCGCTCAGGGCGCAAGAAATGAGCGTTGGTAGAGGTGGATGTGTAAATGCCGTGTTGCTTGCAGAGCGCCACGAGATGATCCATTGCAGGATGCAAGTACGGCTCGCCTTGGAAGTAAAGATTCGCATAAACCAGGTATCCCCCGATTTCTTGAAGCAAGCGATCGAGCTGCTCGGGTTCGAGCATGCCCGTTGGACGAGAGAATGAACGCAAGCCAGATGGACACTCTGGACAGCGCAAGTTGCACGAGGTTGTTGGCTCAATACTCAGGCTCATGGGCATGGCATTTTGAGCGAATTGGTCTCCGTTCTGTGCTTTTCGGTAGCCCGCATGTAAGGCAACAAGATTCTTCAAACGCTTCGCGTTCAAAGGACGGATCCGCGCGTAGCGATCTCTTAACGTCCTTGTCTTATGCTGCCATCCCAGTGCCATGTTTACAAATTTAACCCTTAGCGAGCGGGGAAACGAGGTCTTCCGGTCTGTCCTGCCTAATTTCGTGCGCATGATTGCCATCGGAGAAGCTCTGGTTTCGGAAGACGTGTTTGATGAACTGTTCGCTTGCGATTTATCGAAGTGCAAAGGGGCTTGTTGTGTGAAAGGAGAAAGTGGAGCCCCCTTGACGGAAGATGAATTGCAACGCATAGAAGATGTCTTTGATGTGATTCGCCCGCATTTGAGGGAGGAAGCATTGGAAGTCATTGATCAAACGGGATTGTTCGTCGTAGACACGGATGGCGATCTGGTGACACCGATTATCAATGGGCAAGAATGCGTGTATGCTACCTTTGATAAAAATGGCACGGCGAAGTGTGCGTTTGAGCAGGCATACCAACGAGGAGAATCAGACTGGCAAAAGCCCATCTCATGCCACCTTTATCCAGTAAGATTGAAGGAGTTGCATGACTATACGGCCGTCAATGTCCACCGCTGGGACATCTGTGAAGGAGCCAGGACATGTGGGGCCTCATCCAATGTGACGGTTTTGGAGTTTTGTAAAACGTCCTTGGTGCGGCGTTTTGGATCCGCTTGGTATGATGAAGCAGTTGCTGTTTGGCAAGTATGGAAACAGTCGGGCCGTTCTAAACGCTCTTCACAGTAATGGGGAAGCGCTGCGTCCTAAGCCTCTTGGCAGTCTTGCTCTGGCATGTGGGAATGGCATCTGAATTGGCGGATACCACGTGGCGTGTAGAATCGTTGGAGCAACTCAATACCCGTTCGGATGAGGTGTTGATCGGTTGGGATGGCCGGGAACTTTACTTTGGGCGTTTGGCGCCAACAGCACGATTGGAAAGTGGAAAGCGCTGGTTTTTAGAGAACCGAGAAGATTTCACATCGAATCGCTTGATGGGGTGGAGTGAGTTTGCTCCACCAAATCCGACCAAGTTGATGGCGAATCGTTTTCCATCTTGGGATGCTTTGGGTGAAATTCAGCACGCTGCGATTGATGCAGAGCGTGGCGTTGTGGTTTTGAGCGTGTGGATGAAGGATGGCCAATTTGATCTTTTCATGGCGCAACGAGAAGGAGGAGATTGGTCGATTCCTCGAGCCTTGGATGCCTTGAACTCTCCTCATGATGAGGTCTTTCCCAATTTTTATGACGGGGACTTGTTGTTTGGGTCGGACCGTCCCGGAGGTCAAGGGGGATTCGATGTATACCGATCCAATCGGACGGATTTATTTTTAAAAGCGAATCCCTTGCCTGCTTCGATCAATTCTGTGGGGGATGAATTGACCGCCGTGCCAGGAGGGGGCGCTTCGGGTTCAGGATTTTATGTTTCTGCGGTGCGCATGGCTGGTCGTGGTGGCGTCGACTTGTGGTGGATGGGTCCAGCACAGCAGCCTAGTGCGTCGGATGCTGTCATACTCGGAATGGAAATCCGGCACCGACGAGAACCCCTGCTCAACTTGGATGTCAGCATCCGCGAGCGCGGTGGAAAGCACGTTTTTTCAGGAGCATTGGATGAGGTGGGGCGCATTGCAATCGGTGCTTTAACCCTCGATGCCGCTGTCGAGGTACGGTTCGAAGCCAATGCGCGTAAAAGCAGCCCGCTTCCGGATGGCGCTGTTTGTCATGTGTATGAGCAATGTGAAATAGGGAGCTGCCTGGACTCCCCATGGCCAGGATGGAATCATATCCGGAGTTACCGGTTGGAGGGTGGTGAGGCCTTTGTGTTCGACCTGCTTCCATTGGATGCCTTGGGCGCTTTGAACCGTCCCTCTGACATTGACCAGAGTTTGTTGCGGGGTGATTCCGAAATGTGGGTTGGACGGTTTGAGTCAAGCCGCGCCAACCTTGCCGGAAATGATCTGCAGGAATTCATCGAGTGGCTCAAGTCATATCAGAACCTCGATGGGCATTGGCCGAACAATCTAAAGCTTCTGATTGAGGGCCATACAGACGGAAATGGCGTCAGCAGTGACAATCAAGACTTGTCCATGCAACGGGCTCATCATGTCGCGCGGGTTGCGGCACAGTTAGGGGTTCCTGAAGATCGCGTGCAAGCCTCAGGCTTCGGCTCAGCGTTTGCTTCGGGCCGTGATCATCAGGACCGGAGGGTCACTGTACGCTGGGTACTGGATTGAGAATTCGATTCGTGACACATCCATCTCGGGAGAAGCCAGATGATGCAAACGAAATTCTTACTTTTGCGCCATGATGATCACCATGCTACGAGCCAAGCTACACCGTCTGACGGTGACACAGGCCGACCTGAATTACATCGGTTCCATCACTTTGGATCCGGAATTGATTGAAGCAGGAGGATTGTTCGATGGTGAAAAAGTGCAAATCGTCAATGTAAACAACGGAGAGCGCTTCGAAACCTATATTATAACGGGAGAACGAAACTCAGGTCAAGTATGTCTGAATGGTCCAGCCGCTCGACGCGTGCAAGAAGGGGATGTGATCATCATTATTGCATACGCACTCATGACTCCGGAAGAGGCAAAGACACACCAGCCAGTTTTGGTTTTTCCTGACACAACGACCAATCGACTCAAGGCATGAATTGGAAAAACCTTTTGAAATACACCGTGTTCTTAGGCGTTGGTGTGTTACTTTTTTCATTGGCTTTTTCACTTGTTGATGACAAGGAAGCGTTGTGGGAAGCCATGCGCTCTGCCTCTTGGAGTGGCATTGGCATTTCGTTCGTGATGGGTTATTTGGCCATTGTGAGTCGCGGACTTCGCTGGGGAATGTTGCTGGAACCTCTTGGGCATCGTGCCAATGTCTACCATAGCATTCACTCTGTAACATTTGCTTATTTTGCCAACACATTCGTTCCGCGAAGCGGTGAACTGGCACGGTGCGCCGCTCTCAATCAGACCGATGATATTCCTGTCGACCAACTTTTCGGAACCGTCATCAGTGAACGGGTTATTGACCTAATCTTTTTAATTCTGCTGACGGGAATCGCTGTAATTGGCAATCTCCATGCCTTTGCTGGGTTGTTGGAAAGTGCAGAATTGCCGGCCCTTTCCGGGGCTTGGCCATTCGGTGTTGCGGCAGTGGTTGCCGTGGGTGTTTTATATAAATGGCGGGAAGTAATCGAAAAGTGGTCTCTCATTCAAAAGGCAAAGTTGTTTTTTAAAGGTGTCGTCGAAGGGTTGTTGAGTATCAAAAATATGCAAAGAAAAGGGGCGTTTTTAGCGCATTCATTTTTCATTTGGTTCATGTATTTCGGCATGGCTTGGGTCATTTTCAAGAGCATCGATGCCGTTGCCGAAATCACGGTGTTGCAAGCTATATTTATAATGGTAGCGGGAGGGTTTGGTATGATCATGCCAGCACCCGGTGGTATTGGAGCGTACCACGGAGCAGTCATGCTTGGGTTTGTCGCGCTTGGCTACAATGAGGAGTTGGGATTGGCCGTAGCGAATGTGATTTGGCTGACGCAAACCCTCATGATTGTCTTTACCGGAGGGGTAGCTTACTTGGCCTTGATGTGGTACCGCATTAAGAAGGACCGATTGACGGATTCAATTACGAAGACGCCCACATCATGAGTGAATCATTTCCTCACAAGACGTTGCAAGCGGATCTTCAGATAATCCATGCGTGGCGTGAAGCGGGAGACACCATTGTGTTTACCAACGGTGTTTTTGACATTCTTCATGTGGGTCACGTGACGTATTTAGAGGCAGCGAAGAATTTGGGCCGTCGGTTGGTGCTGGGGTTGAACGGGGATGAGAGTGTTCGTCGTCTGAACAAAGCCCCCAACCGTCCGATTCATGCAGAAGCGGATCGCAAGCGCGTTCTTCAAGGACTGCGTGCTGTGGACATGGTCCTTGTTTTTGATGAGGATACGCCGTTGGAGTTGATTGCAGCCATCACACCCGATGTGTTGGTCAAGGGGGGGGATTACGATCCGCAGTGCAAAGACGCGAGCGATAAAGCGTATATCGTCGGCTCCCACGAAGTCGTGGCTGCAGGAGGCCGCGTCGCTGTATTGCCGTTTGTCCAAGGGCACTCCACAACAAGCATCATAGAAAAAAGCCGGACTACATCGTAGTACCGGCTTTTTCTTTTGTTTGATCGCTTCCTTTAAAGAACGTTAGACCGTTTCTTCCTCCATAAACTTGGTGGTAAAGTCTCCGCTCTTAAATCGCGGGTGACGCATCAATCTCTGGTGGAATGGAATGGTCGTTTTCACACCCTCAATGATGTACTCATCCAATGCGCGCTGCATTTTCTTGATGGCTTCATCGCGTGTTTGAGCGACCACAATCAATTTAGAGATCATGCTGTCGTAATATGGAGGAATCTGATACCCCGCATAAACATGTGTATCGAGACGGACACCATGCCCTCCAGGAGCATGATACACGTTGATTGTGCCGGGGCAAGGAGCGAAGTTTTTATCCGGATCCTCTGCGTTGATCCGACACTGGATGGCGTGCATTTTGGGGTAGTGATTCTTTCCGCTGATGTTTTCACCAGCAGCCAACTTGATCTGTTCTTTGATCAAGTCGTAGCTCACGACTTCTTCTGTAATCGTGTGCTCTACTTGAATCCGGGTGTTCATTTCCATAAAATAGAAATCCCGATGGGCATCCACTAAGAACTCCACCGTTCCAACACCCTCATACTTCACAGCCTCGGCCGCTTTGATTGCAGCGGTTCCCATTTTCTCACGCAGTTCGTCAGTCATGAAAGGCGACGGAGTTTCCTCCACGAGTTTCTGGTGACGGCGTTGTATAGAGCAATCGCGCTCTGAGAGATGACACGCCTTCCCTCGTTGGTCCGAGGCAATCTGTATCTCAATGTGGCGTGGTTCCTCCACGAACTTCTCCATGTACATGCCATCGTTGCCAAAAGCAGCTCCCGCTTCTCGTCGAGTGGATTCCCACCCTTCCTCTAAGCCGGGCTCATCATGACAAACCTGCATCCCTTTTCCACCGCCACCGGCCGTGGCTTTGAGCATCACAGGATAGCCGATTTCGATAGCACATGACTTGGCGTCATCTAAGCTTTCCAGAATCCCGATGTTCCCAGGAATTGTCGGTACTCCGGCTTTTTTCATGGTCTCTTTGGCCGAAGCCTTATCACCCATGGCCTCAATCATTTCAGGGCTTGCACCGATGAATTTGATGTTGTTTTCGGCGCAAATCCGTGAGAAATTGGCATTCTCAGAAAGGAATCCATAACCCGGATGGATCGCATCCGCATTGGTTATTTCCGCAGCGGCGATGATTCTAGGGATGTCCAAATAGGACTCGGAGCTCTTGGGAGGTCCGATGCAAACAGCTTCATCAGCAAACCGAACGTGCAGGCTGTCGGCATCAGCAGTCGAGTAAACAGCGACTGTTTTAATGCCCATTTCCTTACAAGTCCGAATCACGCGGAGTGCAATTTCCCCGCGATTGGCAATCAGTATTTTCTTGAACATGGCGCTCGAGATCAAGCAGGATCGACCAAAAACAATGGTTGATCGTATTCTACAGGTGAGTTGTCATCGACCAGAATCTTGACAATTTTACCGGTCATTTCGGATTCGATTTCGTTGAAGAGCTTCATCGCTTCAATGACGCAAAGGACATCACCCACTTTGATCGATTGTCCAACCTCGACAAAGGCATCCTTATCAGGTGCAGATCGACGGTAGAACGTACCAATCATTGGAGATTTGACGGTGATGTAGTTTTCCAGTTGCTTTTCTTCAGCACTCTGTTCTGCAACAGGTGCGGCCGCAGTAGCAACAGGTTGAGGCGCTTGCATTACAGGCGCCATGGAAAGGGGAACTTGCATCAGAGCCTCTGCTTGCGCAGCCTCTCCTTTGCGCTTTGGCAATGGAGATTTGATCGTGATTTTGAAGTCCTGCTTCTCGATTTCGACTTCAGTTACACCCGCCTTAGCGATGAACTTGATGAGATCTTGAATTTCGTTAATGGTCATTTTCAGACGATTTAAGAGACGAATTTAGGTAGGAAAAGTTGGGAAAGTGCAACAGTTGATTGCGTCAATCCTTGTTGGGCGTGTCATACGCCCATCTTAAATACACGGCACCCCAAGTAAATCCGCCGCCGAAGGCAGCAAGAATGATGTTGTCACCTTTCTTGAATTTACTTTCCCAGTCTCGAATACAGAGCGGGATGGTAGCGGCCGTTGTGTTGCCGTATTTCTGTATGTTGATGGTCACCTTTTCGGGGGGCAGTCCCATGCGGCGTTGTGTGGCATCGATTATGCGCAAATTGGCTTGGTGCGGAACAAGCCATGCGACGTCGTCAGCGGCGAGGTTGTTGCGTTGCATGATGTCGTAGCTGACGTCAGCCATTCCTTTCACGGCAGCCTTGAAGACGGGCTGACCATCTTGATAAATCACATGGTCCTTCGCGTCCACTGTAGCGTGTGTAGGGGGGTGAAGAGAACCGCCCGCTCGTTGGCGTAACATCTGAGCTCCGGCTCCGTCTACATGCAGCTTGTGGTCGATGACCCCATGCGTCTCTGAGGGCTCTAGGAGCACTGCTCCGGCACCGTCACCGAAAAGAATGCACGTAGTACGGTCAGTATAGTCGACGATTGCACTCATTTTATCAGCGCCAACGACGACTACTTTTTTGTACCGTCCGGCTTCCACAAATTGCGCTCCCGTGGTTAGCGCAAAGATGAATCCCGAACACGCAGCGCTTAAATCGTACCCCCAAGAGTTGACCGCTCCAACCTTATCTGCTATGAGGTTTGCCGTAGCCGGAAAATGCATGTCAGCAGTGACGGTCGCAACGATAATCAAGTCGATTTCAGTTGCGTCGATTCCGCGTTTTTTGAGAAGTTCCTTTACGGCTTCTGCCCCCATATCCGAAGTGGCTAGTTTGGGGTCCTTAAGAATTCGTCGCTCTTCAATGCCCGTGCGGGAACGAATCCATTCGTCGTTGGTATCGACCATGGTTTCCAAATCCGCATTGGTCAGTTTGTCCTCAGGCAAATACCCAGCAACGGCAGTTATGGCAGCAAGCATGTTGATCAGTTTCGTAATGGAAATAGCGAGTAAAGATAGAATGTGACTTGATGTCAGAAACAACAAGTTTTCCCATATCGCGGCGGATTACTGTGGAAGGAATGTCTTTTTAAGAAAAAAGGGAAGCCTGGGCTTCCCTTTTCAGACGCACAATGCGCCGTCAAATTCAATATGTAGTGAAATCAGGCCTCGGCCTTCTCCATTACAATTTTTCCTTTGTAATACAATTTGCCTTCATGCCAGTGGGCACGATGAAACAAGTGAGGCTGTCCAGTAGTAGGACATGTAGCCACAGTGGGTGCGGTCAATGAATCGTGCGTACGTCGCTTTCGAGTCCGTGACTTACTTTGACGTCTTTTAGGATGTGCCATGAGAAATGGTTATTTCAAGTCTTTCAATGCGTTCCAACGAGGATCAATTGCATCGTTTCCATCATCAGTTCCTTTTTCGTCCTTCCTACTAGATTGAGCTAAATGATCAACCATTGTGGGATCGCATGCTTCCAAATCGGGGTGAACCCGTCTGAATGGCAAGCACAAATGAATCCATTCGAAAACCGGTTGCGCAAGGTTTAACTCATGCAATTCCGGTCCTAAGGTCCAAATGTCATTCTCCAAGTCGGTTTGTCCTCCGAGTTGTACGATTAAGCGCTCTTGAAAGGTCAAGGGCAGCTCAAGGTCCGAAAGACAGCGGTCGCATGGGAGCTGGCAAAGTCCCTGGAAATTCACGTGGCAATCCAATCCATTGCCCAATTTGTCCAGTATAACATTCACCATCCCCTGTGCTTTGGAGATTTCTGAAAAAGGAAAAGAATCAAAGAACGAGGCATCCACCTCCATCTGAAATTCGTGTTTTCCAGGCTTCAATCCCACGAAGGGTATTCGAAAAGGTGCCAAGTGGTCCACGGGACTCCAGATTTTGGGGAGTGCAAAGGTACGTTGAACAAGTCGATTCAGCAAATTCTTGAGGGCAATCCCTTCGGACGTGAGTTGAATCGAGGGGCTTACCGGCGATCACGGTCTTCATCCCGCCGGTTTTTAGGCTGAATGAGAAGCGGGTCGGCTCCATATGTGCGGAAGTCTTGACGGTTGCTCCGGATATCGCGCGCTAGAAAAATAGCGGCTCGCATCGAATCGCCCGAGGCCGTTCCTTTTCCCGCAATGTCAAAGCCGGTGCCGTGATCAGGGCTCGTTCTCACTACGGGCAGCCCTGCAGTGTAATTGACGCCTTGTCCAAAACTCATGGCTTTGAAAGGGGCGAGTCCTTGGTCGTGATACATGGCGAGGACACCGTCGAATTTACGGTGTGCACCGGAGCCGAAAAACCCATCTGCGGCATATGGACCCATCACAATCTTCCCGGAATCACTCAATTCACGAACGGCGGGTGCGATAATCTGATTCTCCTCGTCTCCCATCAAACCATTGTCACTGGCGTGTGGATTTAGGCCAAGGATCGCAATACGTGGATTCGGAATGCCAAAATCCTTCAGCAATGCGTCGTGCATCAGATTCGCTTTTTTGACGATCAAATCACTTTTCAATGCTGAGGAGACATCCTTCAGTGCGATGTGTCCTGTGCATATACCTACACGTAAATCGCCAGCGACTAGGAGCATGAGGACTTCGTCTACGTTAGCGATGTTGGCTAAATATTCCGTGTGACCAGGAAACTGAAATGCGCTCTTGCGCATCGCTTCTTTGTGGATGGGTGCTGTGACCAAGACTTCCACCTTCGTTGCGGCCAAATCCTGGACGACATGATCCAATGACGCCATGGCGAATCCACCGGCCTCCGCAGTCACATTCCCCCAATCCAAAGTCCAGGGATCAGGTTGGATTGAGACCACATTGAGCTGGTCTTTTTTCGCGGCTTCAGCGTTTTCGACCATCGCCCATGGTAGGGTTCTTTCGAGTCCGGTTATTTCAAGAGCGGCTTCAACCAAATTCTTGGTTGCATATAAAACAGGAGTCGCCTCTTGGAACATCCGTTCGTCTTGAAACGTACGAACGATGGCTTCAATTCCGATGCCATTGGGATCGCCGGCGCTAAATCCGACGAGCGTTGGGTTTTTTTTAGATACCATTTGCAGGAGCAAAGGTAACGGATGCTTTGCATGTCCTAACTTGCAGGAGCGGATGCATTTTGCAAGAATTCACTTCGGATGGTCTTCGTTGAGCTGGTCACAGCTCCGATGGACCTTATTGCTCTTCGCAATGGGGGTGTCATGGTCTGCTCAAGCAACCCACAATCGAGCGGGTGAAATCACGTATTCCCATGTGGAAGGGTTGACGTATGAAATCCTGATTACAACCTACACAAAGACCAACGCCATTGCAGATAGGCCCTGGTTGTATCTGTATTGGGGAGATGAAAATGGAGCTCCCGTAGACAGTTTGGAGCGTGAGTCGGAGCAGTTTTTGGACAACGATGTTCAAATCAATCAGTATCGGGAGCAGCATACCTATGGAGGTCCTGGGATCTATGAGATTTTAGTGGAAGACCCCAACCGAAATGACGGCGTTCTGAATATTCCAGGGTCTGTTGATGTGCCTTTCTCCATTCGAACGCTATTGATCATTGATCCGCAAGCGGGACACAACAACTCGGTGCAGTTGTTAAACCCCGCCCAACAAAACGCCTGTCTCTTCCAACCGTGGATTCACAATCCGGGAGCCCACGATCCCGATGGAGATATCCTGAGTTATGACCTTATAGCGTGCAGAGGTTTCGAGAGCGAACCCATTCCCGATTACGTCTTGCCCGATGCCGTGAGCCCTGCAGCAGACGTGTTTAGCATCGATCCCGTTTACGGAGATTTGGTTTGGGAAACGCCTCAAATCGCGGGGGAATACAACGTCGCGATTCGGATTCGAGAATGGCGAGACGTGAATGGACAATTGATCATGGTTGGCGAGGTGGTTCGTGATATGCAGATTTCTGTTCAGGTGTGTCAGAATCGTCCACCTGAACTGGAGTCGGTGGCGGATACGTGCATTGTCGCTGGGTCTTTCTTGACCATGGTATTCAATGCGGAGGATCCAGATGGAGATGTATTGGATTTAGATGCGATTGGAGGTCCGCTTTCGGAGGTGGAGAACCCAGCTGTTTTTAGTGATTTAGGAGCAGGGATTGGACAGTTTGTTTGGTCGCCAGAATGTGCGGAGGTGCGTGCACAACCCTATCAGCTGGTTGTACGGGCTGAGGACAACAACAACCAAGTGACCTTGATGGATTTGGAAACGGTTCAAATTCGCGTCATCGCTCCGGCTGTTGAGGTGCAAGAGGCCACTCCGGCGGGCAACAGTGTCATCGTAGAATGGAGTACGCATACGTGTTTGGACGATCTGCCGGATTGGAAAGTGGAACAAGGCACATACCTTATTTACCGAAGGATTGATTCATTGGAATGGTCGCCAGGAAGCTGTGAAACAGGAATTCCGGAGTCCATTGGCTTTGATTTGATCGCGCAAGTGGACGGCCTGAGCAATACGGTGTGGGTTGATTCCTCAACGCTTTCCTATGGAGCGACCTATTGTTACCGCATCGTGACAGAATGGCCCGGTAGCGGTGAATCGTTGGCCAGTGACCCCATTTGCGCAACCATTGCAAAGGATGTTCCTGTGATGACCAAAGTTTCGGTGGAATCAACCGATGCACTTTTGGGAGCGGTGCAATTGGGTTGGTCGCCTCCGACCGATGCTGATACCGTGGTTTTCCCGGGGCCGTATTTCTATGAGGTGTTGGGCCGACCAGTAGGCGAGTCAAACACGAGCGAAGTGCTTTTGCACCAAACCAACTCTGGACCGTATCTGAATTCTCCAGACACTCTGTGGTTGCATGACTCCATGGACTCAGAATCGACAGCGTGGACATACCGTGTCCGCGGAATCAGCGGAACCGGTGAGATTGGTGTTTCATCGCCGGCTTCTTCTCCCTGGCTCACGTTGGAACCCGATGACAACCGCCTCACCTTGAGAGTTGAAACGGACGTTCCTTGGAGCAACACAACTTACCGGATTTATCGAGCGGACGAGTTCGGGACATTCCAATGGATTGCGGATAGCGAGTTTAATGTCTATGTGGACTCCGGTTTGGTAAACAATACGACCTACTGTTATCGTGTAGAAACATCGGGAGGTTTTGAAGGGGACGGCATTCCCCAGACGCTTTTAAATTGGAGTCAAGAAGCATGTGGTCAGCCCTTTGATCTCACTCCCCCATGCCCTCCAGTGTTTTCATTGGACTCCGATTGCGCTGATGAAGTGAATATTATGGAATGGGCAGATGTTGTGGGGTGTGCGGACGATGTTCAAGGATATCGATTGTATTGGGCTCCAACGTTGGGAGAGCCCTTAGAGCCATTTGAAACGTGGGACGACCCCCTGTTGAGCAGCTTTGTGTGGAATGAAGATGGAGCGTTGGGGACGTTGGCCGGTTGCTTTGCTTTGACGGCACGGGACAGCTTGTTGCCGGGACCTGACGGAACGTTGCGTCAAAATGAAAGTGCCATGAGCGATACCATTTGTGTGGACAATTGCCCCTTTTATTTCTTGCCCAATGTGTTCAGTCCAAATGGCGATGGATTGAATGACACGTTCCAGGCATTTCCGTGGAAATTCATCGACCATGTAGACGCTCGGATTTTCAATCGGTTGGGAGAACTCGTGTTTCAGACAGACAACCCTGCGATTGCATGGACAGGGGAACACCAGGCAGGAAACACGTCTTCGACACTGCTCGCGGCTGACGGTGTGTACTATTACACTGTTCGAGTTTTTACAATTCGATTGACAGGCATCGTTGAAGAAAAGTTTTCGGGTGAACTTCATTTGATGCAAGGTGTTTCACCTGGTGTAGATTAATACCTTGAGATGTTTACAGGAATTATAGAAGGAATGGGGCGATTGGAACACATCGCACAAGAAGACACCAATGTTCACTTCACATTGAGTGCCCCGTTTGCCGATGAATTGCATATCGACCAGAGCGTTGCACACGACGGTGTCTGTTTGACAGTTGTAGAAGTAGAAGGGGGGCGGTATACCGTTACTGCCATCGCTGAAACGCTTGAACGAACCAATTTGAAATCGTGGATTGTCGGAGGCAAGGTGAATTTAGAACGGTGCACGCGTGTTGGCGATCGACTCGATGGACACATTGTGCAGGGCCACGTTGACACCACGGCTATTTTGGAATCGGTGATTGACTTGAATGGTAGCTGGAAACTTTCGTTTCGCCATGAGACGTCTCCAGAGTTCATGACGGTTCCCAAGGGATCCATCACCATCAACGGCATTAGCTTGACCGTGGTAGACTCTTCAGCGGGTGGGTTTAGCGTCGCAATCATTCCCTACACGTGGGAGCACACCAACTTGGGCCAACTGAAACCGGGCGTGCCGGTCAACATTGAGTTTGATATTGTCGGGAAATACGTTGCCCGCATGTGGAGCCAAGCTCAGGCGGGAGAGTCTGAGGCTTAAGACCGCTGGCGAAGCTCGAAGTTCTGACCGAGATACACCCGTCTCACCTGCTCATCGGAAGCCAATTCATCCGCAGTACCGTGTTTTAGGATGCGCCCTTCAAAGAGCAAATAAGCCCGGTCGGTGATGTGCAGCGTCTCTTGAACATTGTGGTCCGTGATGAGAATTCCGATGTTTTTCGACCGCAGTTGATTGACAATCCGTTGGATGTCTTCCACTGCAATTGGATCCACGCCGGCAAATGGTTCGTCGAGTAAAATAAATTTAGGATCGGTCGCAAGAGCTCGTGCTATCTCGGTGCGTCTTCTTTCTCCCCCACTGAGAACATCGCCGCGGGACTTCCGGACTTTTTCCAATCCAAATTCAGCGAGCAACGACTCCAATTTATCCGTCTGCTCTTTGATGGACAACGGCTGCAATTCGAGAATGGCCGCGATGTTGTCTTCGACACTCAGTTTTCGAAAAATGGAGGCCTCTTGAGGCAAATACCCTAAGCCCAATCGACTTCTCTGGTACATGGGCATGGATGTAATTTCACGGTCATCGAGAAAAACATGGCCAGCATCCGCCTGCACCAATCCCACCACCGCATAAAAGCTGGTCGTCTTTCCAGCTCCATTGGGACCGAGCAATCCCACCACTTCACCTTGCATCACTTCCAACGAAACGCCATCCACTACCCGACGCTGACCATAATGCTTGACCAGACCGCGAGCGTGTAATTTCATGGGTTTCTCAGACTGTGGATCCATGGTGTAAAGGTAATCGGGCGTTTCGGAATGCGAATGGTTCAAATTTCAGCAGCGAATCCGATTCGAATTCCCCAGCTATCGGCAGTCCCAAACTCCCGGTCTGTGCGCCAAACAGCATCTATTCGAAGAAAGCGAAAGATGTTTTCAATGCCCAATGAGCACTCGGTATAAGGCGCTGATATTCCATTTGTTCCGTCGCGAAGTGCCACCAAACCTTCGTGCTTTGCATCCCAACTCCCCACGATTGATTTCACTCCCGCGACCTCTCTGAGGCCGATTCGGCGAAGCAATGGAATGTGGTTGAGGAAAAACCCTTCGAGGTGCCATTCTACGGAGGCTTTGACCCACTCGTCGGTGACCAATTCAAGGGGGTTTAACAGGTTGAACGACTCGGGAGTCATGAAGTACGTTCCACTTGCAGCGACCACTTCCATCAAAGGGTATGGAGCCGACCCCCAGTACTTTCCTGCTTGCGCCAACCACTCAACGCGTCCAACCAGTCCGATGCGCGCAACGTCTTCAGCGTCGAGCGTTGATCGGAGGTAGTTGTATTGCGAGCCAAGAACTCCAGGCAGTCCCCACGTTGCCGTTCCGGTAACAATGGGCCACTCCGTACCCAAGCTGATGCGCTCAAATTCTCCACTGACGAATCGCTCTTGGAAAGCGTATCGGAGTATACCGGTGAATTCCGTTGTGATCAATTGATCAAGGGGAGAACCGTCTTCAGGATCTTTAAAGTCCCAGTCACCAATGGCGGCAACTCGGCGATGACGGCCTTCCACAAATCCACTAAACCCCTTTCCGAATTCATGCAAGAGGCTGGCCTCAGCGCGAATAACTTCTGACAGTGGGGCGATCGAACCTGTTCTGAGCAGAGAAGTGAAGACTTCCCCTTGGTCGAGCAATCCGTTCATCCCAAATTGCTCTACATCTCTTTTGATTTCGAAATTAGCTTCGGTGCGCGGCGATTTCCGGAGGATAAACCGAAGATTAATTCCGGACTTCCAACGGTGGTCCAACGTGCCGTATGCGACGAAAATGCCCGGCATGAAACGTTTGCTGAATGCATTCGAAGTCCGCAGATCCAGTCGGTACCGATCGCCTTCAGTGGGGTTTGTCGTGTAGGCGGACCACCATGCCCCCCATTCCAAAGGGCCGGTCATCACATATCCTGTAGCCCCCAGATAGCCTAGTTTTTTGACCCAACGATAGGCCTGCATGTTTTGAACGGAATCCACCATTTCATAGATGCGGCTTTCTCTTTCCAAAAGCGGCTTGGGCCGCAATTCCGACCAGTCAGATTCGGAAACGGCTGTGGAATTGACAGCGAATATCATATCGCGACCACCCGTCCAAACTGAATCGGGCCAGGCATCTGCCCAAGCGCTTTCGCTAAAGTCAATTGTACGCCGGAGATACGCTCCGAGTGTCCGATCAGTGAGGCTCATGTCAATGAGCATGGATTCGTGGGACAACATCCAAGCTACTGCGGTGTCGGCGTCTTTCTGTACGGATTGGAATTCTTGTTCCCAGCTAAATGAACGGACATAGTTAACGTTGGCCGATTCACTAAGATTCGCCTCAACACGGGCAAGAGAAAGACTCAACGTGTCAATCCACAATTCGCCTTCGAATGTCAGTTCTCCCTTACGCTTCGGGACAAAGGCGAGGTGGATTGCCGCACGTTCATTGATGTCGAGCGTGTCGAGTATGTAATACCGGTAGTGCGCATTTCCTCGATCATGCAGCGGTGAAGTGAAGGCCCGGTTCAGCATCAACAAGCGATTCTGATAGAGATTGATCTCTGGAAAACGGGCATTCAATTCAGATGGATTATCTCCTCCGGTGATCCGTCCGCTCATTTGAGCCGCTTCAATAATGGCTTGTTTACGCGTTGGATTACGTGCAGTATGAACAGTCCCAATGGACTCCCCGATCATGAGTGGGAGCGCCGTTCTCACTTCAGAACTGTCCATGTAATCGAACACCCAAGAAAACGGTCCCCAATACCACCGTGTTCTTTGCTCTTCGCTGATATCATTAACGTCTAACTCAATGCGGGTAAACGTTTTTTGTTTCGCAGCAGGGAGCCGTGAAGGATCGTTTTGTGCTTTGGCCTCCAAAACCCTCTGCATAAAAGGTTTGGCGGGATTTACGGCGTCTGGATCAGGACGGACTTCAGCTGCAATCAATGCGATTTGACGGGGTTCCAACGCAATGTTTTGCTTCTGCTTGATGCCTCGGGTAACATTCAACGACTGGCTGCCATATCCCAAAAAACTAACGTAAAGCATGCCAGGGCGTCGGGGTGTGGTCAGAAAATACTCTCCGTTTTCATTGGTTGCGACGCCTTCTCCTGACGCGCTGAATGATACATTGACATACGGAAGCGCTCTCCCATTGCTCACATCAAATACGCGCCCTGAAACAGTCGTGTTTTGAGACCACCCGGTGATGGAGCCCAGGCAGATGAGAATCAATAAGAGAATCGGGGGCTTCATCAAGATTAGGCGCGTTCAGCATTTCGTTTGATCACGCGTCGAGAAATGACGATGCTCACTTCGTAGAGCACCAATACAGGCAAAGCGACGAGCACTTGGCTGGTTAAATCCGGAGGAGTGATCACTGCGGCGATAACCAATATAGCGACCAAGGCGTGTCGTCGGTACGACTTGAGGATTTCAGGAGTGACCAGCCCTGCTCGGCTGAGGAAGTAGACCACTACAGGGAGTTGAAAGATCAATCCAGCGGCCAAAGTAATGGAGGCGATGGTCTTCATATAGGACATCACGGAAATCCGAGCTTCCACATCTCCGAGTTCATAGTTGCCGAGAAATTGCAATGACAGGGGGGCGATGACCCAGTAGCCAAAAGCGACTCCAGTGAAAAACAAGGCGGAAGAGCTCAGGCCGATGCCGTTGGCTGCTTTGACTTCTGCCATTTTCAGCGCGGGCCGAATGAACAGCCAGCCTTGCCAAAAGACAAGAGGAAATGCGATGATGAAGCCTCCGATTGCAGAGACAAGGATGTGCGTGGTGAAATTCCCCAGCATGGTGGTATTGATCAGCTCATAGCGAATCTCTTGAACACACAGTGTTTGTCCAGCACCGATGGTTTCCGACAACCAGCACCACGCTCTAAAACTCGCAAAATCTATCCGTCGTGGACCGAAAAGCACCGTTTCAAAAAGCCAAGACTTGCAGATAAACAGGGTGATTCCTGCCGAAAGAATGAAGACAGCCGACCAAAAGAGTCGTTTGCGCAATTCTTCCAAATGGTCCAAAAAGCCCATCTCGGCTTCCTCGGTTTTTTTCTCTGTGGGTTGATCCAATGCCATGGTGGATGCTGACGGATTAATAAATCCCTTCTTTTAGGATGTCATGCAAATGGACCATGCCCTGGTAGTGTCCCTGCTCAAGCACTACGATTTGTGTGATGGATGTGGATTCCATGCATTGGAATGCTTCAACGGCCAATTGGTTGGATTCCATCGTCTTTGGTGAGGTCGACATGATGTCTCGTGCAGGAGTGCGCGGGGAAAGTCCTTTTTCAATGGAGCGACGGATGTCTCCATCGGTGATGATGCCAACGAGCGTGTTCCCGTCCATTACGGCGGTAGCTCCACAACGTCCAGCGCTCATTTCAAGGACGGACTCCTGAAGTGATGTGGTGACATCGACTTGTGGCTTTCTGTCTGTTGAAACCAAGTCTGCCAACCGAACATAAAGTCGTTTGCCAAGTGCTCCTCCTGGGTGAACTTGAGCAAAGTCCTCTCCGCGAAAACCTCGAGCCTCCATGAGACAGGTTGCTAGGGCATCGCCCAAGGCCATTTGAGCGGTTGTGCTTGACGTTGGGGCCAAGTCCAATGGACAGGCTTCCTTTTCTACTGTAGCGTCCAATACCCAACGGCTTTGAAGCGCTAGATGTGAATCGGTGTTGCCGACCATTCCAATCAACGGCGCACCCAGGCTATGAATCAGGGGGGTGAGCGCCTTGATCTCAGGGGAATTGCCGCTTTTTGAAATGCACAAAACCACGTCTTCTTTTTGCACAAGGCCCAAGTCTCCGTGGATTGCATCGGCTGCGTGCATGAAGACGGCCGGTGTCCCGGTTGAATTGAATGTGGCAACGAGCTTTTGAGCGATGATACCACTCTTGCCAATTCCGGTGATAATCACCCTGCCCTTGAATTGCAAAAGATGCGATACGACCGACTCGAAGTCATCATTGAGCTGCGTCATTAGTTGACGGACGGCATCACTCTCCAATTGAAGAGTCAGGCGTGCCCGTTCTAAAATGGAGAGCTTTGGTGAAGGCGTATTCAAGTGCGTAGAGTTGAAGCGTTAGATTGCGTGTCGAATTCGGGGATAAGTTGTGTATCTTTCAGTAGCGCAAAGCTAAAACTTTCGTCCGGTGAAAACCGGCACCAAATGTCTGATTGATGAATACAGCGGAAATGTCGCCCTCAGTGGCGCTCAGCCGATTCTTTGGGTTTAATGAATTCAAGGGCGAGCAAGAAGAAGTCGTGGAATGCGTTTTACGCGGCCAGGACTCCTTTGTCATCATGCCTACTGGTGGGGGTAAGTCACTATGCTATCAATTGCCCGCGCTGATGTTGGAAGGAACGGCCATTGTGGTTTCTCCTTTGATCGCCTTGATGAAAAATCAGGTGGATGCCATTCGTGGCCACCACGAAAAAGATTCCATTGCGCACTTTCTAAATTCAAGTTTGTCCAAGGCTGACGCCTTGCAGGTGCGGGAAGACGTGTCTACGGGTTTGACAAAGCTGCTCTATGTTGCTCCTGAGAGCTTGACCAAGGAGGACAACATCAATTTCCTAAAGAGCATTCGAATCAGTTTTGTTGCGGTCGATGAGGCACATTGTATTTCGGAGTGGGGACATGACTTCCGCCCGGAGTACAGACGAATCCGAGCCATCGTGAAGCAAATCGCTGATGTCCCGATCATTGCTTTAACAGCCACGGCCACTCCTAAAGTGCAAACTGACATCCAGAAAAACCTGGAGATGAAGGATGCGATGCTTTTCAAAGCTTCATTCAATCGAGAGAACCTCTTTTATGAGATACGCGCCAAAAAGGACGCGATGAAGCAGATTGTGCGCCATGCAAAGAAGCACGCGGGGAAAAGTGGCATTATCTACTGCTTAAGTCGAAAGAAAGTTGAAGAGATTGCGGAGCTGTTGCAAGTAAACGGCATCAAGGCGTTGGGGTATCATGCCGGAATGGATGCGCATCAACGAAGCAGAATTCAAGACCAGTTCTTGATGCAGGATGTTGACATCATCGTTGCGACCATTGCTTTTGGGATGGGAATTGACAAGCCGGACGTGCGGTTTGTGATTCACTATGATATGCCCAAGTCTTTGGAGAGTTACTATCAGGAGACTGGAAGAGCAGGGAGAGACGGTGGAGAAGGGCATTGCATCGCATTCTATTCGCACCGAGACATTGAAAAGCTTGAGAAATTCTTACAAGGAAAGCCGCTAGCTGAACAAGAAATTGGTCATCAACTGTTACAAGAGGTCATGGCGTATGCCGAGACTTCTATGTCGCGTAGGAAATTCCTGCTCCATTATTTTGGAGAAGAATTTGATGAGGTCAACGGACCGGGGGCTATGAATTGCGACAACATGGCGAATCCGCCTAAGATGCGCGATGGTCAAGAAGAAGTCCATTTGATACTGAGTTTGATTCTTGAGCACAAGCAGAAATTCCGGTCGCCTTTTATTACGGGCGTTCTGTGCGGAGAAGAAAACCGGGAGATTCAAGACTACAAGGGCACTGAGAGTTCCTTTTGGAAACGAGGGGAGGATCAAAAACCGCGTCATTGGAACGGAATTATTCGTCAGATGCTCGTGCTCGGATTGATCCGAAAGGAAATTGAGACCTATGGCACGTTGAAAATCACGGATCGAGGGATGGCTTTTTTGACCAATCCCAAGCCTGTGATCGTTGCAAAAGAACGTGACTTTTCTGATGTTGATTTTATGGATTCAATGAGCCAAACGCGCTCAGGGGAAGGAGGAGCATTGGATACGAAATTGAGAACGCTTCTGACCACTTTGCGAAAGGAGTTGGCGGATAAAGAGTCTCTTCCACCGTATGTGATTTTCCAAGACATCTCATTGGATGAAATGGCCATTCACTATCCCATTACGGAAGATGAGTTGCTGCGAATTTCTGGGGTTGGAACAGGGAAAGCCAAGAAGTATGGAGGCCCATTTTTGAAGCTGGTTAAGGGCTACGTTGAAGATGAGGGGATCGAACGCGATTCTGACTTGTTGGTGCGCTCATCATCGAGCCGTTCATCCAATAAAGTGCACATCATTCAGCGCATAGACCGTAAGATTGAGCTGGCTGATATCGCACGGGATCTCAATATGAGCCGTGCTGACTTGTTGGATGAAATAGAAGGGATTGTTTCTGCAGGAACCCGCGTGAATTTGGACTACATCTTGGATCAAACCCTTGATGATGACAGCCTGGACGAATTGTTTGACTTCCTCAAGGACTCCGAAGATGAAGGTGTCGAGGCACTCATTCAAGAATACGGAGATGCTTACAGTGAGGAGGAGATGCGTTTGGCACGCATCAAGTTTCTCAGCGTATTTGCTAATTAATCGCGAGTCAACCCATTGGGTCACTCAGCTCTGTGATTGATTTTATAGCCATGCGAATGGCCGCTAACACCATGAAAACAGCGAAAATTAAGCGTACGATTGACGCGTTAATTTTTAAAGACCAACGGCTACCCAGCCAAGCGCCAAGGATAAATGTGAGCGCCAACAAGAGCGCATAGTTGATGTTGATTTCGCCTGCTTTCGCGTAATTCATGACGCCCAATATCCCAATGGGAGGAAGCATCATAGCGAGCGAGGTTCCCTGAGCCATGTGTTGGGTCATACCCAGACCAAAAACCAAAGCGGGAACAATGATCATGCCGCCACCTATGCCGACAAAGCCCGCGGCGATTCCGGCGATGAGGCCGATGGCCAACAAAAGAAGTGCAGTGCTGATGTCCATGCTTATAAATTTAGAAGTCCAAGTTGAGTGAGAGTACAAACAAGCGGTCTTGCCAACGACTGTCGTCAACCCCCCAGCACCAATCAGCTCGAACCCAATAGCCGAACAGGTAGGACCGCAGTCCAAAACCAGTTCCCCAAATGATGGGTTCGCGGTTGTTGTCGATGGTGACCGTGATGGGGTTTTGGGTTACCGTAATCTGGTTAAATGTATTGGCGGTGTCATAGGGGTGCTTGCCGTTCCAAGCTGAGCCGACGTCCGCAAACCCAACCCACTGAAGATGCTCCAATAAATCAGATTCGACCGATTGACTGGAAAGGGTAGACCAAATAGGAATCCGCACTTCAGCATTGACCAATGCCATGTTCGATCCATTGCGCACGTTTTGCTGGAAACCGCGAATTGGAGTTGATTGGGTCTGAAAAGCATAGGCTGTATTGGGGTCAATCGGAGATGACGCGGGCCCTTTTAAGGACAGAACGTTATCAACTCCGCCCATAAAATGAAGGAGTTTTTGACTGCCCAAAGACCAGTTTCCAGCTGCCCGTACAGCAAAAATAATGTCGCGAAAAAGAGGTTTGTAATGCCTGAAATCAAAACCGAAAGTCCCAAAGGTGTTGTCACTATTGAATTCAGTGAGTAAATATTCGGCCCAAATACGGTAGCGTGTTCCTTCGCGGATGTTCAAACTTCGTTTGCGTGAACTGTCGAAAACATAGGCGATTTCAGCACCCCATTGTGTGGTGAATGACGTCCCTGCTCTGAGGTTGTAAGCGTCGATCGAAAGCGGAACATTCCGGTCCAACCGCATAACGCCTTGAAGGCGGAGGCTCCTGACTTCATCAAATGGATACGTGAGGCGGTGACGCAATAGATGGATGTGCGTCTTGATGAGACTTTGATTGCCATTGGACGCCTGCGTAATGCCCTGTCTCTCTAAGCTCCATGTTTTGTCCCACCGCTTTGCAAGATCGGAATATGCCATGGCGTAGGTGCTATTTTCCAAGCTACCTGCAAGACGAAACCCAACCGTAAATCGCCTATCCTCAAACAAGTCAGAGATTGAGGTCATGGTCAATCCGCCAAGCCCCGGTTGCAATGCAATCGCGCCACTATAAGGTTGGTAGAAGCTGTTGCCAAAGGAATTGTCCAGTTGAGCTTTAACGGATTCGATGGCGTAATTCAACCGATAATTACGCGGCTTGGGAAGGACAAAAGGCGAAGCATATGGATCGGTACTTCCTCCAGCGTTCTCCGCAACTCTATTTTCGGGGGATGCCTCGTTGGAACCGGTCTTTTTTCCTGCAGGCTTCCAAGGTCCAAAAGCGTAGGCCCGAAAATCGGCTTCTGTAACGTTCGGGGACCAATCCCAATCCAACTCGAGGGTTTGCATGGGTTCGAAAGACTTGGATTGACGTGTTTGCCCTTCAAAGTCTTCCGCTTCATGTTCTTGCAATCTCCAGTAGAGGTGGCCGTGTAAAAGCGTCGTGGTGAGCACCGATTCAATTGAAGGGACTTCCTGAAAACGCACGATCGGCTCTTCCAACGTTTCGGCAATTCGGGTCTGGGTGAACCACCGGTAATGGATGGTCGTATCAATCGAGGCAATGCTACTATCCCGCCAGCAGATGGAACGATCTTGACTCCCATCGGGGTGATGCGTCAAGAATGAGATGGTTTTTTCGCTTTGAATTTGGGGCTGGCGTTCGTCAGCTTCGGGTGTTTGAACCCAATGGGTTAATGAGGGGGTTTCAGCGTCCCAATCCAGGGCAAAGAGATCGTGTGTTTTGGCGATGGGCTGTCCCAATTGATGGGAGAGAGTCAAGTCGGTGTTCGGTCGGTTTGATGCGAACCAAATGGTACTTCCATCGGCTGAGATGACAGGGTCGAGATCATCAAAGGGGTCTGTCCAAAGAGGCCGCTGATTGTTGCTCAGGATCTGATAACGGTACAAGTCTGACTGGCCGTTTCTCATCGCACTCCAGATCATGGTCATTCCATCCGGAGCATAAGCCATGCTCAAAACCTTATCAATTTGGAAGAGCTGCTTGCGTTCCGATTCCAACGAAGTCAAGTCCACATTCACTAAGAAGTTGCTGCCTTTTTCTTCGAGCGTATAGGTCAATATTCGGCCTTTTGGGTGCCAAGCAATGACGGGATAGGTATCATTTTGCACACGGTCAATCTTATGCCCATGTCGGCCAATACGTTTCTTGGTTCCTGCAATTAAATCAACGTACCACAGGGTGATTTGCCCCCGCTCTTCGGTGACAAGAACAGCGCGTTGACCGTCAGGATGCATCGAAAATGTCCTGTATTGCAGGTGTTTCTTCAGGTTGAAAGGAATGTCTCCACCCATCGTTTGTGAACGTCTCAGGTCTTTTTTAGAGATCAAAGGGGGAAGGAACTCCGGGGTTGTCGTCCCGGAAAGGTGGTATTGGCTCGCTTCTGCAAACAACATGTCCAAACTCATTCCAGTGGCATATTGAATGCCCTGTTCGATGCTCCGGGTGACCCGTGTCATGTATAAAACATTGGCGATAACGGGTTCGCCGAACACATCAGCGATGTACTTCCAAATGGCATGCCCAACCCAAGGAGCATTGATTTCTGTTGCACGTGAGGCATCATGGATCAATCCGCAACGTGCGGCATCCTTGACATGCATGGAAACCTCAGTTGACCAGGGGCCGCTGACATAGGAGTAAAGCCCTTCGGTATACCATCCCGGAAAACTCATGGCCGAGTTGTTGCGCAAGGCATCTTGCCATGAACCTCCGTTCATCGTTTGATTGAAGAGTAACTCTGCGAGTCCTTTTTTAACGTCCTTTTCCAGCAATGCGCTCTCACCTTTTCCGAAAAGAAAAATCTTGGAACCTACCAATAGGGCCGTTCCTCCGATGTTCTCGTCTTCGGTACTGGAACCACCAATATTGGATTGTCTAAAATCTTCTTGCTTGTTGAATACTAAGAATTGAAGGGGTTTCTCAATGGTTCGGTCTAGAAGTTCTTCGACATCTTTGATCCAACGAGGAGCGTCAATGACCACATGAGAGGCGAGTGCCTTTCCTCCTTGATAGTAGTACACTTCTGCTCCATCAATGGGGAAGTACTGCCAATCGAATGATTGGTATTGAACGCGGTTCTTTCCGAATTCTACATTGGATCCATCATGGAATTGCCCTCGCATACCGGTGACGCCATGAAAAAACATCAGGGCAAGGAGAATCAACCGATTGAGATAGCTTTGCGATCGCATGCAACCCGAAATTACTGCCTGATGAGCCAACTCCACACATTTACGTTCAACGCTTTTGGTGAACAGACATATTTACTTGATCACGGCAACGGTGACGCGACCGTTTTTGACCCAGGGATGAGCAATGCTGCAGAGCGGAATGAATTTAAAACGCAGTGTGAATTGCTTGGCGTTGAGGTTGTACAATGTGTTCTTACCCACGCTCATTTGGATCATGTTCTGGGTTTGGCTTGGGTCTTTGACCAATGGGGTGTCTCACCCCGCTTGCATCCTGCGGATAATCTGACGTGGGACCAAGCTCCGAGGGCTGCCGAACTATATGGGGTGCAAATGGATCCGTTGCCTGATCGTGGGCCTGATTTAGGGAGCCATGGGAGTCAGATTTCGTGTGGAATGCACCGTTTAGAAGTGCGTTGTGCTCCGGGTCACTCAGCAGGACATGTGGTCTTTGTGAATCACGAGCAAGAGTGGGTTATTGGGGGGGATGTGCTGTTCCAGGGGAGTGTGGGGCGCACGGATCTTCCCGGTGGAGACGGAGCGGTCCTTGCGAAGAGTATCGAAAATCAACTTTTTGCACTGCCCGATTCCTTCGAAGTGTGGCCGGGACATGGTCCATCGACGACGATCGGTGCCGAAAAGGCCTCCAACCCCTATGTCAATGCAGCGGGTTCAGGCATGCTCCAACGCTGAGGTTAGGCGATTGCAACGGCTGGAATGCGCTGAAGATGAAAGGAGAAACGCGTCCCTTCTCCGATTTTCGACGCGACCTCAATGTCTTGACCATGCGCTTCCAAGATGTGCTTGACAATCGCCAAGCCCAGTCCAGATCCTCCCGAATTGCGCGAGCGGCTTCGGTCCACACGATAAAATCGTTCGTAGATGCGGACTTGATCTTCTTCAGAGATTCCAATGCCATCGTCCTCAATCACGATTTCAACGAACTGGTCTTTGACTGAAAGCGCCACGTGTGTGGACCCCTCGGGTTTACCATAGTGGATGGAGTTCCCCATTAAATTGACTAGAACCTGACGCATTTGACTCCCGCCACAGAGCACCATGGGCTCATCTTCGATGGCGGATTCAATGGAATGAGACAACGAAATGCCGTGTTTTTGCGCTTTGGCTTCTACACTTTCGAAGGAATCGCGAATCATTGAAGTGATGCTATGCGGTTCCAGCCGCATCTCGAAACTAGAAGACTCCAAACGTGCAATGGTGTCCAAATCTTCGAGCAGTTCGGCCATCCTAGAAATGTTTTTTGCAGCCTTGGACAGGAACTTTCGGTTCAGCTCTTTGTTTTCCAAATCACTCTCCAAGAGCGTTAGCACAAAGCCTTGAATATTGAAGAGAGGCGTTTTGAGTTCATGTGCCAAATTGCCGATAAATTCTTTCCGGAAATTATCTTTCGCATGCATCTTCTGGATGGATTCGACTTGCTGATTGGCCCATTCAACCAGATCGACATTGTCATCCTGATTCTCCGCCGATGCGATTATTTGCACTTGGGCACCACTGCTTTCTTGCACCTTGGTTATGGCTTCAGAGAGCATTTGAACGCGATTGTAGACGAATTTATTTACGGACCATTCAATGAGCATAGAGCTCACGTACTCCATAACGAGACCAACTAAAATGGCCATTGCCCACAGGTGAATTGAGTCCAATGCGTGCAGCAGACCAAAGCAGGCAATCGCACTCAGAGCAGCGATGATTGGAGAAGTTTTTTGGGCAACTTCTTTTGGAGTTAGTTCAGAATTCACGAGTCGAATTTATAGCCAACGCCCTTCACTGTTTCTATGCAGTTGGCCCCAAATTTGGATCGAAGTTTACGGACGTGGACATCGATGGTGCGGTCACCAACAATCACGTCATTCCCCCAAACTGAAGTTAAAATCTTATCGCGATTGAAGACCTTCCCAGGCTGAGACCACAGTAAGCTCAGCAATTCAAATTCCTTTTTGGGGAGGTTGATTTTCTTGCCGTTTTGAATGACCAAATAGCGTTCTCGATCAATGGAAATACCATTGTGTTCTCTGAGCTGTAATTCAGATGGAATGTTTTTTGCACGACGGAGCAGAGCTTTGATTCGGCTGGTCAAAACGCGCGGCTTGATGGACTTAAGAATGTAGTCGTCTGCACCGGAATCAAAACCTGCGACTTGGCTGTAGTCCTCACCTCTAGCTGTTAAGAAGGCCACCAGACAATGAGACAATGAAGGTTCTTTTCGAATTTGGATACAGGCTTCAATGCCATCCATTTTGGGCATCATGACATCCAATAGGATTAAGTCAGGCTGGATCTTTAAGGCCAATTCCAATCCTTCTTGACCATTGTTCGCGCTCCGCACATCGTATCCAGCTTGCATCAGGTTGAACCCAATGAATTCTAGAATATCCGGTTCGTCATCGACCAATAATATCGTCTGCTTGAGCATGTGGGAGTCTTCGCTTAAAGATTCAATTTCTATCGTGTCGTCCATGTGAAGAGATTGTGAAGGAATTGTAATCAATGCGTCAATCGCGAATCCGACTGAACTTCAACGCGTGCAGCATCCAGCGAGGAAGCGACTCATCAGCACCGCGTTTTTGAACATCCAGAAACAAACCCCATTTCTCGATAATTGGAATTTTGTAGACTTCAATCATTTCCAACCAACATTCGTCGGGATCGTCGATGTAGGTGCAGTGGACTTTAGTTTCACCCATTCCAATGGCGTCTGAAGTGTCGCAGCGGAATCCAAACCCTCCTGTAGACAAGGTTTTACCGAGTGTTTCCATACCGCGAACATCGAAGCCGAGGTGAGCAAACCCCGTATCGCACCAAATGCGGTCTTCGAAAATAAATCGGCCTGAGCGGTCTTTCGCTTGCACCAGCTCGATAAAGGTCCGACCGGTCAGTGGCCCAAACCCGCCGGATCCAGGGTTGGGTTGCGTCAAGCGCACACGGCGGTAGTTTTCAGAACCATAAGGGCGGTGTGACCAATCACATTGTACGGCAGTCTCATCGTACAGAACTTCACTATAGCCGAGGGTGGTCGCGTACAATTTCAGTGAGGCTTCCATGTCAGAAACACCGATTGTACACCCCAATACGCCTCCCGATGCATGGCCTGTTTTAGCAAAGGAATCTGAAGCCTCTAAAATTTGAAAAACATTGCCGTCTAGATCGTTCAAGAAGAAGGTGGGGGCACCCCAAGGGGTGCGGGTGAGTTCGTCGTCACAGGTCACATCATCGAATTGAAGCGCGTGCTTGTGCATTCGGACAATGTCCTTCGTTTTCATCTGAACCACTGCAATCCCAAGATCTCCGAGGCCGACCTCCCATGAAGCCGGTTTAGGCTCAAAAGAGGTTGGCTGCAATACTTCGAATGCACAGCCTCCTTGGAGATTCAGCACCATACTTGCCCGCTTGAGGATGGTCTCACCCCGCGTGTGACTGTCCATCAACGGAGCTTCCTGTACCGAGTCAAAAAAGGGAATGTCCATTCCGAAGAGTTGACGGTACAACTTCAGGGACCGATCCATGTTGGTCACGGCGACGCCTATGTGCTGCATTCCTTGAATGCGATACGAATTGTTAGGTCGGTTGGAAGCTTGGCTCATCGAGAATTATTCAGAAATCACGCTTCGAATGGCGTGGACGTAGTTGGACCAAATCTGCTTGGACGTAGGGTCATTCCAAATCTTTCGTGCCTGTACCATCCCTTTCCAGTCGAGATACAAACCATACCAAAACCCCGCGATTCGGCTTCCTACTAGATTAAAGGTATACCAGCCAAACATGGCTGTCCAGCTCCATCCGTCGCTAAAAGCACCGACAATCAGCGCGACAGCAAAGGATTGAACCCACCAATAAAAGGGGAACAAAAACATGCTTGTCGACATTTTGAAAGTGCTCATGAAGGCCACTTCTTTGACTCGTTTTTGGCTTTGCTGTTGGATAATATAGGCGAGCGGAAAGGACGGGAGGCCGCCTATAAAAGCAAGTGGAGCGAGTAACCAGGTAAACCACTTGGATGACCTGCTGGAATGCTCGTCCAGACTCAGGTCTTCTGGCCGCGCTGCGTCAAGAATTCCGGAGGCAATCAGTTGTTGATGTGCTTCTTCGATGCCCATCCAGTCGGATGCTTCCAGCGAACGGAATCGTCTTGTAAGTCGTTGAACATCTTTCCATTCGCTGTGTGCAAGCTCAGTGGTTCGCATGGCACGAACAAAGTCAATGAGAATGGGGTAGCGTTCTTCCGGTTGAAGGTTGACCATGAGGTTGTCCAAGGCCGAATAAATGCGATCCAACAAGGATTTTTGATCGAATTCTTCGCTTTCTGAATCAAAGAGATCCTTGAAAGGGATGGGTTTTCCAACGCGGTATCGAAGCCTACGCTGCATGGCGTCAGCTTGCTCGTAGTCAATGCCTATCGGCAATAGAACAAGATTGTCCATCTCGGGATTACGCCGCAAAGACAATGCGACCATATCGGCGACACCTCGTTTCAATGGACGAAGCGTTTTCATTGCTTGGTGGTTCCCTTCGGGGAAAAGCCCAATGGTGGATCCTATACTCAGCCGGTCAATGCAGATTTCAAAAATTCTTTTGTTTCGTTCTTTGGCATCACTCAGTCGATCACGCTGCCGAAAAATGGGCATCTGATTGAAGCTGAAGAGCAATTTTCGAATGAGCGGCTTTTTGAAAATATCTGCTCGTGTGAGCCAATGAATTTGATGGTTCGCAGCGAGCGTGCAGCTAATGAGCGGGTCCATCAATCCGTTTTGATGGTTCGAGACCATGATCATCGGAACACTTGTGCCGGGGATTAGGTCGCTGCCCTCAGCATCCTCCATTCGATGGAAACGCGAAACAGCAGACCGGACGAGGTGAATGGCAAGGCCATAGCCCACAGAGGTTTTCTGAACCGGAGGTTCGTCGTGAAATGTCTTCTTCACCTGAGTTTGGCTCCTGTAAGGTTCATAATCGACTCAAGAATACGTTGAACGCACTGATCGATGCGTTTGTCTGTGAGTGTTTTTCTCTCGTCCTGCAAAGTCAGGGATATCGCATAAGAAACGTGGTTGGCATCCAGGTTATCGCCTTCATAGACGTCGAATAATCCAACCCGCTTTAACAGGTGCTTTTCGGCTTGCCAAGCCGCATCGCGAATGGCTCCGAACGACGTTCCTTTCTCCAACAGCAGGGATAAATCACGGCGGACGCTCGGGAACTTAGGGAGATCCTTTGCTTGGATTGTGCTGCGACTGGAAACCATGAGCAAAGGCTCCAGAAGAAAATCGGCCCAAAAGACAGGCTGTTGCACATCGCACAATGCTGTGACTTGGGGATTGACAACGCCCATACGGCCTAACCGTATATCTCCTTTGTACAGGTCGATACCATCGGATAAAACACCTGTGTTGGCTACGGTTTCACTGCGGCCTTGAATTCCGAGAGCATCTAAAATCGTGACAGCTTCTTCCTTTAATTGATAAAAATCCACTGAACCCGTGTCCTGGTTCCAGTTTTCTGGATTGGTTCGTCCTGTCATCCACAAGGAAAGCCTCTCGGTTTCTTCAAAATGTGTGGTCAAATCGGAAGCGTCGGAATCCTGTCCCGAATGCCTCCGGTACGTTCTGCCGAGTTCGAACAACCGCAAATCGGGATGCTGGAAGTTTCTGTTACGTGCAATCACTTCCAATCCTTGAAAAAGGAGAGATTGGCGCATAGCGCCCAAATCGGCACTCAACGGATTGAGCAAAGCAATGTGATCCTTTGCGTTAATCTCTTCATCTGATAAATCGTTGATCAAGGCCTCCGCATAGGACAACTTGGTCATGGAATTGCTCATGATCTCTTGAAACCCTCTTCCTACCAAGGTGTTAGCAATTTGATTCCGAAACCGTTCCGCGTTCACCTCTCCACGAACCTGCATGGCGGATGAAATGCGCTTCGGCATGGGGATCTTGTCGAAGCCATGGATGCGCAAAATTTCTTCAACGAGGTCGGCTGGCCGCGTTACATCTCGGCGGTAGGCGGGAACGCTCACGGTGATGCCTTTTTCGTTCTGTGCGGTGGTCTCGATATCCAGGTCTTTTAAGATGTCCAGAACGCGCTTTTTGTCCAATTCAATTCCAACCATTGTGGTGAGGTAGGCCCAGTCAAGCGCAATGTTTGAGGCAATCGGCAGTGCCAGTCCTTCAGCCTCGATCACTTTAGCTGGATCTGCTCCAGACCACGATTCGAGAAGGAATGCGGCACGCTCTATGGCGTTGCGAACTGAAAGGGGGTCTACGCCACGCTCGAATCGAAAAGAGGCATCGGTTGAGAGTCCGTGACGCCTCGCCATTTTGCGGACAACAACGGGGTCAAAACAGGCTGACTCCAATAAAACGCGGTGTGTAGAATCACTTACGCCGCTGTCTTGGCCTCCGTATACACCGGCTAAGCAAAGCGCCTTGTCTGTGTCTGCGATGACCATGTCATCTCCATGTAGTGCGCGCTCAACACCATCCAAGGTCGTGAGCTTTTCACCCTTCGCGGCTCTCCGCACATGGACTTCCCCGCCAGCAATTGAGTCAGCATCAAAGGCGTGCAAGGGCTGTCCCATTTCATGAAGGACATAATTCGTTGCGTCTACTACATTGTTCTGAGGAGCAATGCCGATGGCTCGGAGTCTCCGTTGAACTTTCACAGGGGAAGGACCAACCGAAATGCCTTCTAGAAGCAATCCGTAATAGGCAGCACATCCTTCAGGATAATCTACGAATAGTTTGATTTCCCCAGAGTTGGATGCGGCAGCCAAGGGCCGGAATTCCGGTAACACGATGTCTCCAGTATCTTCTTGGCATCCTTCAACGGTTCCATGGGTTAGCCCCGCTCTTAAATCACGCGCAACTCCCCAGTGGCTCATGCCATCAGTCCGGTTAGGAGTGAGTCCGATTTCTAAGACGTGATCGACCTGAATGGCGTAAACGTCAGCTGCGGTTGTTCCAGGGTTCCACGTTGGCTCCAATTCGATGATGCCGTCGTGGCCTTCACCAACTCCAATTTCGTCTTCCGCACAGAGCATTCCCAATGACGCTTGGCCTCGAATTTTTCCTTTTTTGATTGGGAAGGGCTCTCCCTTTGTAGGGTGCAAAGTTGCTCCCACTTGTGCCACGATGACATGCAAACCGGCCCGTGCATTTGCTGCGCCACAAACGATTTGGAGGGGTTCATCACTCCCGATATTCACTTGGCACACCTGAAGGCGGTCCGCATCGGGATGCTTTTCACAGGAATCTATTCGACCCACAATGAGTCCTCTGAGCCCACCGGGGACATCGTCCACGGATTCAATGCCCTCAACTTCTAACCCGGTTGCCGTCAAGACAGCCGCTGCGTCTTCGGCAGACTTGTTGGTTGGAAGCAATTCTTGCAGCCAGCGGTATGAAATTTTCATTGCAATTCAGGTTCAACGCAGTAAAGTTAGTAGGTCTCAAGGGCTAGACCACAATGAACTGCACTTTTGGTTTAGAGAATTTCAATTCACGCTGTTGCAAAAAAGAAAGTTGAGTAACTTCGCCCTCCGTTTATCACATCGTGTGATGAACGAACAATCATCGGGATGTAGCTCAGTTGGTAGAGTACGCGTCTGGGGGACGTGTGGTCGCTGGTTCAAGTCCAGTCATCCCGACCAATGAATCCCGGAGTGAGAGCTCCGGGATCTTTACCACATTCGGAATCAACCATGGATTACGCATTCGAAAACCAGTGGGTCCGACTTGAAAAATTGATGGAGGCTCGATTTGGAGAGCCACCCGATTTGACCACGATGGTATTTACTGTTGGGCTGCAGGAATGCGCCCAGGGGTATCAACCGTTCAAAAAAGATGAGAAGTTGGAGGTGATGCATGTGGGCATTTGCACGCTCCTAGCTCCAATGGGGTATTACGAAGAGGTGCGTCAGGACGACGATGGATGGCCTCATTTTAAGCAATTGCAGCCCATACCTGCGGTCACAGAACAAGAACAAGAGTTGCTCATGCGCCGCGCTCTTGTTGAATATTTCTCCGCTTGGATTGAAGGAGACGAAAAGGCTGAAAAGCAGAAGTGATCTGCTTCATATTGATCATTCAATGAAGATCGTGGCCTCGTTGGTGAGTTCTTCTTCAATCTTAATCAGACCGGTTCCGTACAAGGATGCTTTCGTGGCTTCAATGTCCAAGACAGCAAATCCAGCTTGCCCCTCTACATAGAAGGATGAGAAGTTAAAACTCACCAAACCTGCCGCATTTGAAACCGCTGTTGTGTCGAAGCGAGGTTCCCCAACGAAATCTTCGTCAACAGAACCGAAGGCATACAGTCGCACGGTTGCACCTTGCACTGGGGACCCGAGGTCATTGAGAACGACCACGTTGGCGATCGTTTCTTCCACTTCATGGCAGCTTGAGAAGCCAAAAAACACAAGCAATAAGCTTATCGGAAGGAGGATGTGGGTCTTTCGCATTGGACAATCTAACTTTGCAGGCAAGGATGAGTCTCCAAATATCTTCAAAAAGTCATGAAAATCAAGCACATCATTGGTCTTATCGGTTGGTTCTTTCTCGCATTCGGATTGATTTCCGCTTCGGGATGCAATGAAAAGGGGCCCGAAGGGCCGCGCCAAGTCATCATTCACACTTCTTTCGGCGACATGGTTGTGGCGCTTTCTGATTCGACTCCTGGACACCGAGATAATTTTATTCAGTTGGTGGAAACGGGTTTTTATGACAGTTTGCAGTTCCACCGCGTCATCAAAGACTTCATGATTCAAGGGGGTGACCCCGAAAGTAAACTGGCCACGCGATCAAGTCGTTTGGGTTCAGGAGGGCCGGGTTATACCGTTCCTCAGGAAATCCGAACGGACAACTTGCACTTCAAAGGCGCTCTTGCAGCAGCCCGCCAAGGTGATGGAGCGAACCCGAAGAGGGCCTCTTCAGGCAGCCAGTTTTATTTGGTTCAGGGGCGCTCTTTTTCTGAAAAGGAGTTGATGCAGGTACAAGCACGAGTGAATCAGGATATCCAAAGTGGAAAAAAAGAATTTGGCTACGAGCAAGGAGGAGCTTTTGAATACTCTGCGGAATCAATTGCACGGTATTCTACTGAAGGAGGCACTCCTTTTTTAGATAACCAATACACAGTTTTCGGATATGTCATTTCTGGACTTGACATTGTTGACTCCATTGCAGCCGTCCAAACAGCTGCTGGGGATCGACCTGTGAAGGAAGAAAGAATGTCCATGGAGTTAATCAATTGAAGAATCGATGCGGGATCAATTGATAGCATTGTTGGCGGAAACTTCCGCTGCGGATTTGCCGGACACTGAGGCAGCAGAGGCATTTCGCATTGCCTGGTTGGGTAGAAAGGGACGCATGAAGGATTTGATGGCGGCTTTTAAGGAAGCGCCAAACGAAGAGAAGCGAGAGCTGGGCAAATTGCTGAATGAATTGAAAGGATCCATTGAAGAGCGGATCGAATCTGTAGCATCCCAAGGTGCTGGACAGTCGGGGTCTGGCAGCTCTGGAGAGGATTTAACGCGTCCAGCGGGAGGGCGAGGCATAGGGACACATCATCCTCTGAGCGTCGTTCGGCGCGAGATCATCGGGATTTTTGAACGGATGGGATTCATTGTGTCAGAAGGTCCTGAAATTGAGGATGATTGGCACGTGTTCAGTGGGTTAAACTTTCCAGAAGAACATCCGGCTCGTGACATGCAGGACACCTTTTTTGTCGATCGCAATCCGGATTTGCTCTTGCGCACCCATACATCGTCTGTTCAAGTGCGTGAAATGGAACAACACGAGCCTCCGATGCGGTTGATCATGCCGGGTCGGGTTTTTCGAAACGAGGCCATCAGTGCAAGAGCACATTGCATGTTCCATCAAATTGAAGGACTCTACATCGATGAAGGCGTGTCTTTTGCTGACTTGAAGCAAACGTTGCTGCTTTTCGCTCAAGAATTTTTCGGTCCTGAAACGCGCATTCGATTGCGTCCATCCTATTTCCCTTTCACTGAGCCGAGCGCAGAAGTGGATGTCTATTGGGGGTTGGAAACAGAGGTCGATAAACGCATTACCAAGGGCACCGGCTGGTTGGAAATCTTGGGCTGTGGAATGGTGGATCCCAATGTGTTGGAAGCCGCTGGAATTGATTCACGGAAGTACTCAGGCTATGCCTTTGGAATGGGAGTTGAGCGCATTACGATGCTGCGCTATCAGATTGGTGATTTGCGTGCATTTTTCGAAAATGATGCACGCTTTTTGGACCAATTCAAAGGGCAATACTGAACGGATCTTGCTTAGGTCGTTGGTAGAATGACACTGAGCTTTTCTCTTACCGGAGAAACCCGTTCTATTTGAATTTTACCGGTCAATCTGCGCAACTGCGCGTGGAGTTCATTCCAGCGAGATGATGCCAAGGCGTCTTTGCCATAAAACAATCCGCGAAGTGCCTTAGAAGCCTCTGTGTGGTCGCTGCTCAGACTGAATTTCCAATGGGAATCCATTTGTTCAATTTGAACATTCACGGGCTGTTCATCATGAGACAATTCGAGAAAACCTCGAAGGAGGTTGCGCAAGGCAACCCGAACGTCAGGTCCAATTGTAAACTGCAAATCGTTCCCTAGATCCCAGGCAATGGCCGATTGAATGTCTTCGTCCAGTTCACTCATAAAGGCTTGAATGGATTGTGGAGCGGGATTGTCATCGCGCGTGAAGACAAAGGCGCCATTGGGCATGAGGCTACTATTGCTCAAGGGCTCTTCAATGGCTGCCGGCAATGCGTCACTGGCAGCGTGAGGCAAGCGATCGGTAGGGACTAAGCTTCGAAGACGAATCAGCCGGCGCCTTTCTTTTTTGAGTGCGTTTTGTGCCGTTCGGTAGCTGCGATTGAGAGCGATGAGTCCGATGGCTAAGAATGCGGCAATCCATGGCCATGCACCGAGGTCTGGACGTCGAGCCTGTTTTTGTTCCAAATCCAAAACGGCTCGTTCAAACGGATCTGGTTCAGGGAGGAGCTGTTCGGTAAAACCTCTTACTTGCCGGTTCCCTGTGGATTGCAATCCCGCGAGTAAGGTTGTCTTGATACTATCGACTTCGAGCATAGCGACGAGTGCGTCGCTGTAATTGGCACGGTCCATTTCGAATTCTGCACGATGCCGCAGCGCTTCGGCCAAAAGCGTCATGTCATTGGATGACCGGGCTGCTTTGACGGCTTCATGAAACCCAATGACAGCTTCCAACGGCCGGTGAGCGCGATGTGCTGACCTGGCAAGGCGAAGTTGGGCCAAGGCCACTTGATCCTTGGCTTTCTTCGGCGTGAATTTCAAGATGGTTTTTGCCCACTCAAATGCTTTTAGGTGATTGCCCTGAAGGGCAACCAAACCATAGATCTGCTCGCGTTGTGCCTGTGCTTTTTCCAATGGAATTTTAGCAATAAGTGTTTCGAATGAAGTAACAAGGCTATCGTTTGAGGCGTTGTTTTCGATGATATCCAATTGGATCGTGTAGCTCAGCCACTTCGCGTGTTGCTCATTTGTTCGAGACGGGTCTGTGCTGGCTAAGCAAAATGCCAAAGCGTTTCGTGACCGTGTCCAATCCCCGGCGATAAAAGCGATTTCAGCCATCCGAGAATGCAGCAAAAGGTGGTCAGGCTGCATTTTCAATTCCCGCCTGAGAACGGCACTGGCGCGTTCTTCCTTTTGCAGCGCTAGCCAAAGATCGGCAGCCAATAATGTCAGAGCTAGACGGTCTGAAGCACTGCACGCTAGGAGACCTGAACTGGCAAGATTCAATGCGGAGCTGGCTTGTGCTGGATTTTGACTTTCTACATGAACTTCAGCGATTCCGATGCGAGCGCGTGCGATGAGACACGGATCAAAAGAGCGTTCTTCAGCACCTCGGAACATGGAAAGTGCTGCAACGGGCTTGCCGAGGTTCAGCAGCGAGTCCCCGCGATGGAGCATTTGTGCGGCTTCAATGGAAGCGGCATCTTGAGCGGCGCAAGGGTGCACGATGAGCTGCAGAAATAGCAGAACAAAGGCGACGGAGGTGGTATTGAAAAAGCGCAGCATAAGCAAGTACAACTTACCCCGCGAGGGCATCATTCAAATCCGAGTCCTCGAAAAATTGTTCACATGAAAGAGCGCAAAAGAAGCCAGTGGATTCAATCGTTCCAAAGAACGTCAAGAATCGTATTCCCTACTGCATTCAACGGATTGCGGTCAATAACATCCATGTTGTCCGCATGTGTGTGATGAAATGGACCGTAGCCCATTGGAATTACTTGAACTTGATAATGGACAATGTTGGCGGAAGGAATGCCTCCGAGCTCAGAAACGAAGAGATTGTCATCAACGGTTTGTGGGGTCACTTCATTTTGAAAGTATTCTCCATATCCCAACGCTTGAGCTGCGTTCCAAACCTTTTTGACGGTTGCTGGAGCATAGGCCATTGAAGTGCCTTCTTTGTTAAAGACGGCTCCCTTCGCACCAACCATATCCAATAGGATGCCATACTTTGCTTGGTATCCTACACGGTGGGGTTGATTGACCCAAAACTGACTTCCCAAGCACCAAGTCAGCATGTTGTTTTGGCCTTTTTCAGCCCATTCTGGCGTGCCGTAGTCCTCGGCATCGAATAGAATGATATCCACGCCATAGTCCAAGCTATCCAGACCCAATACACGCGCTATTTCAAGCAATACGCCGACCCCCGATCCCCCGTCATTTGCCCCGTCAATGGGCTCTCTCATTCTGACCGTGTCCTTATCTGCGTATGGCCGCGTGTCCCAATGGGCATAGAGCATGACGCGTTCTTTTGCGTCTGGCAAGAATGACCCGATGATATTTCGAATGTTCAAGATGGATCCGTCATACGCACGAACACGTCCTATTTGCTCTGTGACCTCAGCTCCGTGACGGGTCAATTCAGCAGACAACCAATCTCCACATGCCACATGTTCAGGTGAGTTGGGTACACGGGGACCAAAAGCAACTTGTTCCGCGATATATGCATAAGCGGAATCCGCATTGAATGCAGGAGCAGAAACCCGAGGATTCAAGTCTAAAACGGGTTTCTTAGGTTCATCGGTACCACACGAAAACAGCGTGAGTGCCATGAAAAGAATGCCGCTCAGCTTTCCGAATGAATGGGATGCTTCGGTTAGTCTTTTTTCCATGTACTCCCGTCTTTTCCATCCATAATTGTGATGCCTAGTTGACTCAGCGTGTCCCGAATGGTATCCGCAGTAGCCCAGTCTTTATTTGTTTTTGCGTTGCCTCGGAGTTCAACCAAAAGCCCCATGAGGGCATCGGTATCTCCACCGTCTTGACGTGTTTTTTCTTCCACCTTCAAGCCGAGCACATCAAAGACATACCCTTCCATTCCCTCTTTCAACTCCTGTCGTTGCGCAGAGGAGATTGCCATTTTTCCAGAAGTGACATTGTTGATCAACTTGACCGCATCGAATAGCACGCTAATCAAAATGGGCGTGTTGAAATCATCTCCCATGGCCTGTGCGCAACGATCGAGGAGACTTGTGATGTCCGCGTCGCTTCCTTCTGGTGAAGCTGTGACAGGTAAATCGGCAAGCTTGGACATGGCCGTTACCAATCGTTCTAAGCCTTTTTCAGCGGCTTGTAACGCATCATTGGAGAAGTCCAACGTACTGGCGTAATGTCCTTGGAGCATGAAAAAGCGCACGGTCATAGCGGAATAGCCGCGTTCAAGCAAAGGGTGATTGCCAGTAATCAATTCCTCAGGAGTGAAGCCATTGCCTTCAGACTTCGCCATTTTTCGTCCATTGACGGTAAGCATGTTGCCGTGCATCCAATAATTGACTGGGCTGCTCCCACCATGTGCTCCCACGTTTTGGGCGATTTCACATTCGTGGTGAGGGAACTTGAGGTCCATGCCTCCACCATGAATGTCAAAGGTTGTTCCGAGATACTTTGTGCTCATAACAGAGCATTCTAAATGCCATCCTGGAAATCCTTCACTCCACGGAGACGGCCATTTCATGAGGTGCGAGGCATCCGCTTTTTTCCAAAGGGCAAAGTCAAGCGGATCGTTCTTTTCATCTTGACCATCGAGTGAGCGTGTATTGCTCAATTGGTCATCAATGCGTCGCCCTGATAATTCGCCATAAGGGAAGTCTTCGCTGAACTTCCGAACATTGAAATAGACACTACCGTTGGATTCATATCCGTAGCCGCGTTCAAGGATTTTTTGAATCATTTCGATTTGCTCCACGATGTGCCCTGTCGCACTTGGCTCGATCGATGGCGAGATCATGTTGAAAACGCGTGTGACGTCGTGGAAGTCATTGGTGTACTTCTGTACGATTTCCATCGGTTCCAAATTCTCTAAGCGCGCCTTCTTGCCAATTTTATCTTCCCCGTCTTCTGAATCACCCGTCAGGTGACCAACATCTGTAATGTTCCGGACATAGCGGACTTGGTAGCCCAAGAATGTCAGGTATCGATAGACGATATCGAACGTCAGGAACGTTCGGACATTGCCCAAATGCACGTTGCTATAAACGGTTGGACCGCACACATACATGCCAACGTACGGAGGATTCAAAGGGACGAAAAGCTCCTTTTTACGAGAGAGGCTATTTTGAATGTACAAGGGTTGCATGCGTCAAATCAAGTTGTGCGATGAAGAAAGCAAAGAAAAACCATCCGACGTTAGCGCAGCGGGTAAGTTGAAGACTTTACTTCAGGGTGCAATGTGAATGACACGGCTTTGGTAGGCTTCCAACATCACCTTGGTCATGGCGTCCAGATTCAACTCCGGTTTCCAGCCCCAATCGGCACTGGCGGCATGGTCGTCGATGGATTCAGGCCACGTCGTCGCAATGGCCTGACGGTGATCCGGGTCATAATTCAGGTCGAACTCAGGGATCAATTGCCGAATACTCTCTCCAACTTCTGCAGGAGTGAAACTCATAGCATGCAGATTGTACGAGGTTCGAATTCGAATATTTTCCTTGGGTGCGGCCATCAATTCCATGGTTGCGCGAACGGCGTCGTCCATGTACATCATAGGCAACGCTTGGTCTGCTTTCAAAAAGCAGGTGTAGGGCTTTTTCGAGGCGGCATATTCATAAATCTCGACGGCGTAATCGGTGGTGCCTCCTCCCGGGACGGAACGGTGGCCGATCAGTCCAGGATAGCGCAAGCTGCGAACATCAATGCCGTATTTCTCATGGTAGTATCGACACCAGTATTCACCAGCTTGCTTTGAAATACCATAGACCGTTGTCGGATCTAGAACAGCATCTTGAGGGACATTCGTCTTGGGCGTAGATGGTCCGAATACGGCGATGGAGCTGGGCCAGAAAACCCGCTCAATCCAACCTTCTTTCGCAGCTTCAAGGACATTGAGCAGTGATTGCATGTTCAAATCCCAAGCGGCTAAGGGTCTTTTCTCTCCCGTTGCGCTCAACATGGCGGCAAGGTGATACACCTCCTCATACTGGCCCTCTTCGAGGACTTTGTGCATGGCGCCTTCGTCAGTAGCGTCGAGATGAAGAAAGGTGCTTTTTAAAAGTTGTTCGTTTTCAGGAACGCGGATGTCCGCGATATGAATGGAATCAACTCCGTGCTTTGATTGCAGGGCAAGGACCAATTCGATACCCAATTGCCCGGCGGCTCCGATGACCAGTTTCTTTGACATTGACACGAAAGTAATGAACTGAGGATGCGATTCTAGCTTTTGAGGTGCTGTTACCTGCTATTTTTGTTATGTGAAAGAGATTCAACCCCTGTTGCAGCTGGATTCAGATGCCTTTGATTATGATTTGCCCGAAGCGGCGATAGCGTTGCACCCGTTGGAGCCTCGATCGCGTGCACGGCTGTTGCATGTTTCTGAATCCAAGATTGCTTCCGCCGGAACATTTGAGGACCTTCCTGGCCTTCTTCCGAAAGGATTTCAATTGTGGGTCAACGACACGCGGGTCATCAGAGCGAGATTGATGTTGCAAAAACCCACTGGAGGCCGACTAGAGCTATTTCTATTGGAACCCGTCGGAATGACAATGGAACAGGCGTTGTGCTGTACAGAGCCCTTAATTTGGCGTTGTTTGGTCCGTGGGGCCAGACGGTGGCGCGATGGGAAAGCATCCTTGCAAGGTGAGGGAGAACAAGCCAAATGGAATGTTCAAGCGCAATTGCATGAAATCGAGGAAGGAACGCGGCAAGTGCGCTTTGAATGGGGAGAGGAAGGGGGTAACACAACTTGGGGAGAGCTCTTGGAAATGTTAGGCAATACCCCATTGCCGCCTTACATGCGTCGAAAAGATGAGGTTCAAGACGCTCAGGATTATCAAACCGTTTATGCAGAAGTGCCTGGATCGGTAGCCGCTCCAACTGCAGGATTGCATTATGACGAGCCGTTATTGGCCAAACTGCGCGAAGCGGGGACGCTGCATTCCGTCACCTTGCATGTCGGCGCAGGAACGTTTAAACCTCTGACGACCGGTGTGGTTGTCGACCATGTGATGCATGGAGAACACTGTGTGGTTTCGTTTGAATCCCTGGCGAATTTGGCCAAAGAGGGTGTGCATCGTGTTGTGACAGGAACGACGACTCTTCGCACCTTGGAGAGCTTGTATTGGCTTGCTTTAAAATGGAAAAAGAATGGCGAACAACCCGAAGGTTTGGGTCAATGGGAGTGGGCAAATGAGTTGCATTCGCTTGACGAAACGCTGAATTGGGACATGGCCAAAGCAATGAGTTGGGCAATGGATCAATTGCAAGGTCAAGATTGGACGTTCCATACATCCATCATGATGGTCCCGACCTACCGTATTCGATCATGTCAAGCCTTGGTGACGAATTTTCACTTACCCAAGAGCACCTTGCTCTGCTTGGTGGCAGCTGCTATTGGCGAGCGTTGGAAGCGAGTCTACGAAGAGGCGTTGAAGGACGGATTTCGATTCCTGAGTTATGGAGACGGAAGCTACCTGGAGATAGAAAACAAAAAGGCCCGCTAAAGCGGGCCTTTTCATTCGGAAAAAACGTTGGCTTAGTTCGCTCCGCGATTGTCCTCAAGATCGGCAGCCTCGAGCATTGCATTTGAAATGCGCAATGTTGCCGCACCTCGTGCACGGGCCAAAGCACTTGATTGTTCTGAGAGGAAGTCTGTTTTTTCAGCCGCTTCTCGAATCGAAGAAGGAGCAACCACCCACACGCCATTGGCTCCGATGAGCGGTTGTGACATATTGCCAACTTCAATTGCGAAGGCTGTACCAACGACCTCAGGCTCAGGAAGAGCTCCAGCACCCTTCAGTGTTGGAAACTTCAAAGCCACATCTGATGCTGTGAGAACCTGTCCTCCAATGGCTGCTGCCACTTCCTCCATGGTTCCGGTTGCCATGAGGTCCGCGTAGAGATTCGCTTTTGCTTCTCGGATCGCTCCGGTGCGCATACGATCTTCAACATGGTCAAATGCTGGGACACCATTTTTAGACACTTGATCAAGAAAAGCAACGACGTATGTGTCATCAATCAAAATAGGGTTGGAGACCTCTCCTTCCACTGCGTTGAATGACCAAGACACGAGTTCGCGAGCACTACGCAATCCAGAAACGGAATTGGCCTGACGGCGAATGTCTTTAGCAATGTTCGTAGGGTATCCAGCTTCTCCAGCGGACTGCATGAAGGATTCCTTGTCGCTGGTGCTAATGGCAAACTCACTTGCAGCACTGTAGGCTGAACGCGAAGTTTCAGACGACGGTTCCAATGGGCGTTCAATCATAGCAATGGAAACACGGCTCTTAGATGCCGTATGCTCCATGACCTCGATGAGGTGAACTCCATACTGTGTTTTTACCGCTCCGATTTTGCCCGGCTTATTTTCGAAACAAAAATCCTCAAATGCCTTCGTCATTCGGCCACGTGTGAAGAAATCATAGAAACCACCTGTCGCCATCGATCCCGGGTCACTGCTAAATTCGGTTACCAAATTTTCAAACTTGGCACCCCGGCGAAGGGCCCGTTTCAAGCTATCAGCACGTGCCATGAGCGCATCCATTTCAGAAGCGTCAGAAGGGTTGGTAGCCTGCAACAAAATGTGACGACAAGAAACGCTGTCTGGTTCGCTGCTGAATGACATCACGCGCGCCAAACGGTAGGATTGATTTTTGAGGTATGGACCAACCAAATCACCTTCCTTCGAATCAAAGAAGGTCGCTTCATTCACATCCGTCTCAACATCGCTGAATTTTAGCGACATCGGTTGAAAAGGAGCTTCGTTTACCGTAGCAACAAATTGGCTGTCACTTTCTGCAGTTGACTCCCAAACGGTTTTCAAGGAATTCAAGTCAGCTTCGATTGCAAGGGCATCGTCAGCGGAAGCCTTCACGGCGATTCGTGCATAGGTTACACTGCGACCATCGGTCTCCTTGTATTCAACATCAGATTTGTGCGCGTTGTAAAATGACTTCACATCGGAGTCGCTTACAGAGACTGTGCTATCTGGTATGCTTGCATACGACTTGAGGACGTATTGAAAGGTGACCTTGCGGTTGGCTTGCAAATAATCCGCTTCTCCTTCGAGGCTATTGGCGTAAATGCCGGCATTCACCATATTGTCGTACTTCTCGCGAACTCTCTTATCCGAAATGAGGGCTTTATACGCCATGAAATCGGACTTCCCTTTTGGCGTATTCAACATGGCCCCGAAATTCTGCTGCCAGAATTGCTTGTTTTCGGAGTTGGAATAGAACGCTCGATTCATATACGGTGAGAACCCAGAGCCGAATAGCATTTCTTGATATTCGTTGTCTGAAACGGTCAGTCCGAGTGCATCGAAATCATCATTGAGAATGATACCTGTAGTCAGGTCATTCCAGACTTCTTCACTCAGTTGATCTCCGTTAAAGCCAAGCCGACGGCGTTCTTGCAGTTCGGATTGGTATTCTAAGGCGGAGATTTCGCGTCCGTTGACTTCTCCAACATCGCGGTTTCCACCTTGGCCAATTAAGGCCATAACGGCGTCATAAGGAACGAGGAAACCTAGCATTCCAAATCCGATCATAACGATGAGCAAGCCTTGACGGTTGCGGATTTTTTCAATCATTGACATGGTAAATCGACTTCTAATAAAGGTTCGCGAAGATAAGGGAAATCACGCAATGCGTTGAACTGCAAGCGAGGTTGTCGTTGTAAGATGACAACGAACGGGGTTGTTTTTATGTTTTTCATGCGGATCCGTGTTCTTGGGTCCGTATCAAAATGGTCTGGATTTTACTACTACTGACATCTTCAACCGTCATAGTACACGTATCCAATTCGAGGGTAAATCCAGGCTCTGGGATGTCTTCAACGTGATGTATCATGAGCCCTCCAAGGGTTTCATAGGCATCCATAGCGGGAAGATTTAAGTCGAATTTCTCGTTTAAATCTTCGACGTCTAACCGGGCGGAAAAGCGCCAATAGCCTGGTTCGATTTGCTCTTCAATCAGATCTTCGATATCATGCTCATCCTCGATGTCGCCAATCAACTGTTCCATGATGTCTTCCATCGTGAGGATGCCCGAAGTGCCTCCAAATTCATCGACAACGATGGCCAAATGACGCTTTCTTTGAATGAAACGGCGTAAAACATCACTCGCTGGCATTGGCTCTGGAACGACAAAAGTCGGATGCAGAATGCTTTTTACGGAGGTCGGATTTTTAAACAAATCTTTGGAATGGACATAACCAATCGTTTGGTCGATGTCCCCTTTGTAGACTACGATTTTTGACAAGCCTGATGAAACAAAGAGCTCTCGGACTTCGTCCAAGGACGTCTCCATATCTACGGCAACGACTTCGTTTCGGGGAATCAGGCAGTCGCGAGCAATGACTTTGTTGAACTCAAGCGCGTTTTGCATGATCTGTAGCTCATGCTCGAGCTCTTGTTCGGGTTCCATTCGCCCGCTGACCTCTCGGATGAAATGATCCAGGTCAGTGGCGCCCATTTGTTGGCCATTGATGGGGTCTGTCGCATGTTTCTTTCCAACCAGTCGAATCGCCAGGCGACTGAGCCACACGACAAATGCCCCTGGTATGGCCATGATGTAGTGCAGTATGGTCAAAGGCACGGCAAACAAGCGCAGCCAGAAGTTCGGATTTGCATGGAAAAGTGCCTTGGGTATGAACTCCGCCAAGACAAGGATGACAACCGTTGTGATGCCCGTTTGTACAGCCAAGGCTAAGATGGGATACTGGGCTTGTGGCCAGTCTGAAACGTGAAATAGCCACTCGCTAATGAGTCCACCAGACTCGAGTCCGCAGAAAACCAAGGCAAGGTTGTTTCCAACCAACATGGTGGCGATAAATTGTTGGGGTTTGCTGGCCAGGTGCGCCAACAAACGGCCTCTCCAGCTCTGCTTCGAATCCAATTCGATTTGCAAGCGATTTGCTGAAACAAAGGCAATCTCCATGCCTGAAAAAAAGGCAGAGGCCAAAAGGGAAATGCCAATGATGATGAACGAACTCGCGGGGTCAGGATCCATGGAGTGGGATTACATCAAACCTACGCAAAACTTTTAAGCGGGGTTTCGTTTTCACGTGTTCGCGTTTTGACTTTCAAGATCTCGTTCCAGTTTTTTGCGAAAAAAGCGTCGAAAACCATACCATGCAATGGCAATAGCAGGAAGCACGAGGGTTTGCTTTTGTTGCTCCCAACCATATTGAACGATGTACCAGATGGTAACACCTATGGTGGCGGCTACGATCAAGATCCAAAATTTTTCTGCGGCTTTGCTGACTTGAATTGCCCGATTGATATCCATTGGGAGAAAGTTAAAATATTTTTCGAAACGGGATCACGGCGCAGTGAGTTCCATGCCTTCTAAAATGATTTCTCCTGAAGGATGAAGGATGCGGTAGTTTTCAAAACGAGCGTCTGACTCAAGCCCCTCTCCATAGAGAATGCCGTCTTTGCTCGTGATCATTACAGGACGATTGGTCCACACGCGATCAGAATCTTCCGCCCAGACCAGGTATTCAGTTTCGAGAATATCGCCTGAGATGTTGCGGAGAACGACCTTGTCTTCCGCCACGAGTCGAAGGTTTTTCTCATCGAGCCAACCTGTCTGCGCTTGCATGTGCGCCTCGAAGTCATTCTCATCGCCACCCATGAACAATTCAAAACCATCCCGGACCTCAACGACGTCCTCCGAAGTTTCAGCCGTGCCCTTTTCGACGCGACGAAGGATATTCGCTGTTAAGACATGGATGATTTCACCTTTTTCAGAGTACTGAAAACGCCCATTTTCAATCTGCTGAACCGGCGCTTCATCCGACGCTGCAAATGCCGTTAATTCCGCATCAGAATTAGAGCAACTCAGTAAGAAGAAAAGCACTGAAACGTGCCCCATTCTGAATCGATTAGATCGATTATCGTACACGGATGACGGTGCTTTCACCAGAACAAGGGCATCCCGAAATCGTTGGGATTTGGATGTTGTCTCCTTTGCTTTTCCCGACTGCGAAAATCTCTTCCATGCTAGGGAATTGCTTGCTGTTGGCGCTTAATTTCTTACGGGCTTTCGCAGCAGTTTCTTCGTTCCCTTTGTTCACAGCTCGCTGATAGTAGTCGCAAGCGCGCAAGTATGCCAAACGGCTTCCTAAGGCACCGTCGTTACATTTTGATGCAGCGCCGGCAATCGCGTCTCCGATCAACATCAGGGCATCTGCGCTTTCGCTATTAATGCTGAGTACTTCTTGAGCATAACTCCTTGCAGCAGCTGTCTTACCTAAGAAGGAGGCAATCTTTCCTGTTTTGAGCAAGTATGTTTCCATTTCAGTGCAACCGGCGCAAAGCTCAACGGCCTGCTCCATGTAGCGCAAGGCTTCAGTGAAGTTTTCTACTTTGGATTGCTCAGTCCCAATCGCGAAAGCAGAAGGATGACTTGGCTCTTGATTGTGAACTGCCTCAGCGACAGGTAGATAGAGATCGTTGTCTGAGCAGTCCTTTTGATTCAACAAACGAAGCACTTTTTGCTTCAAATCCATGTTGCTCGAATCGCTGGCGATTTTTGCGCTCAGGACTGGAACCATGTCCTCACATTGTGCAATGGCGATGAACACTTCATCAATATTCTTCTTGGCCTTTTGAAAGCCAGTGGCAGTTTTGGTGTCTTCAGCATCGACCGCATTCGCGATGTTCGACTCGATGTAATCGGTCAAAACCAAATACTCAGTCAACATTTCACCGAGTTTTTCTTTTGCAGAGTCACCTTCCAACGCCTTCATAGCATAAAAAGAAGTGACATAGTATTGACTCAAAACAGCGGCTGACGTTTGTTCTTTCAAGCAATCGATGCTCTCCTTAAACCATGCGTTAGCCGTTGTGGGGTCATCCCTGTTGAACTTGTAAAAATCAGAGGCTTTGTAGCCAAGGATGAAGCACCTGTTGTTGGGACGCTTCTTGGTCGCTGGATACAATTCCATGCGTTGGTCATAAAGCAGGAATATGCTATCCGTTAGAGAGGCTACACGTGCTGAGTCTTCGAGGCTCGTCGCTTTTTTAACCTCATTTTTCAAGAAGCGAATCCCATCAGAATACAGTCCTTCCCGAGCAGTCGCCGGGCATACATCACAGGCCTTTAACCATTGGATGTAAGCCTCGTCATAATTCTTTTGCTTCTTGTAGCTCACATAGACACTGAGTGCCTCCTTACAAAGCAGCTGCTGTTCCTCGGTATCTCCATAGCGTGATTGGCCCAAAGTCAATTGGGGAATCGCAATGAGCAATGCGATCATAAAAATCAGTTCCTTCTTCATGCTTCTCATCTTTCTCTGTTCAATCGTACAAACGTTCTCTCAACCAGTTGTTCTTGAAGAACGGCATCAACGAAAATCCAATGTGTATTCGAGTGAAGTTTTCGTTGAGACCAGCGTCTTCTGTATACCGCTCTCCAAGTTCCATGCCGAAGTGCAGACGACTCATAGAACGGCTCCCAATCAAAGGCAAGCTAAACCCACCTGAAACAGTTCGTGACACGAGTTGAGAGCCCTCAATTTGGTAAGGCTGTTGGATGAACGAGATTCCGATCCGGTAGTTGGCTTTCCCCCATGTTGGATGTCTTTGTTCGGTGTTGCCTAAAGTCCATTCAGCGCCTGCGCGAAATATGCGTGACCGCACCCAGTTCATCCCATCGGGACTAAGCGTCGGGTGGAACCCTGGCTCAACTCGCTCCGACTCCAGCTCCTTGACAGTATATTCAACTCGGTCCCACTGCGTTTCGGTGTATTCTACGCCGGCCCCTAAATGTCTCCCGTTGGCATGAGCAAAAATCAAGGAGGCGCCTAGATTCCACGAAGTTGGCATTTGGCCTGAAACGCTTTCGGTTGGGATGTAAAGGGCTGTATCCAGAGGGATGTCGATGCCTCCTAGGTTTTGCGTTGTTTCATCAAGATGTGAAATCTCGCTAAACAAGGTGGTCTGGGGGGTAAATCTTCCACCTATGCGCAATGAAGCACTCTTCTCAAATGAAAGGTCATCGTTGTAGCGCGCAAACAAAAGATGATTGTAGATCAAGCCGAGGTCAGGAGCAATGGAGCGGTGCTTCATGTCAATGACAGAGCGGTGGTCTAAAAATGTGGGATCGATCACATTCAATGTTGATGTGCGGCTTACTGCACCGAACAAGTATTGAGTCTGAATACCCAAATGCAATGTATTGGTCTGAATCAAAACACTGTCTGCTACTCCTGCTGAAACGTAACCGCGACTGCGGATGGTTCTAGCCCATCCAATGTGCGCTTTACTCAAGCCTCCCTCGCCGTTGTACCGTTCTTGGACGCTGCCGACACCGTCTGTCTCAGAATTACGAGAGAGAGCAAATCCGGAATTGCTAAAAGGCGATACCCCTAAGATGAGTGTGTTTTTCCCTCCTTGCTTCTTGATGGCCAATCCCAATGGGCCCGATGAGCCGAAAAGAGCCGTGGCTTTCGCTTCATCTCCCTGGCGCATTTGTAAATGCGTGGTCACTGCTGAGCCTTGGAATGTCGTTTGGCTCAAAGCGGAAGCGGAAGCGGGATTGTTGGGATTGAATTGAAAGCTCGTCGTCAGGACGGATTCCATTCCACCCATGCCGGCATGGACAGGAGATTGCAGCGAACCAATCAGGCCAAACCCAAAGCGTGAATAGGGAGAGAGCTCCGCATTTTGTCCAATCACAGGGACACACATGAGGAGCATAACCAGCGCCGAAAAGGCATTTTTGATCGTGCCAAATCGCAACTCAAATTGAGCAAAAGTTACAGAGCGAACGAGTAAATGGTCAACGTTATTCAACGCTTTGAAGAATTTGGTGATACCCCTTCCAAGTGAGGTTTGGGTCGGCAAAAATGGGGCTTGGATCTTCGACTTCCAAGAAAGAAGCGTCTCCGCCTGTTACCGCAACGCGGATCTCGGGCCAATGTTTCTTAAACGCAGCGATTCGTCCATGAATTTCAGCGTTGATTCCACCAATGGATCCAGCAAGAAGACTGGAGAGGGTGTCGTTTCCAATGTGCATGGCGATTCCGTCATTTCCGAGCTCGCGCCAATTTTCTGGATAGGGGAGGGAATGCGTGCCGGCATACATCGAGCGCAGACGCAGGTCAATCCCCGGAGAGATGGCACCTCCGATGAAGGATTGGTCCTCGACAGCGTCCACTGTGAGGCATGTTCCCAAGTCAACCACCATCCAATGGGCGGTGGCGTCGATGTGAATGACAGCAGCAGCATTGGCCAGTCGATCGAGCCCTACGGTCTCCATGCTTTCGTAATGCACATCGAATCCCAATTTCATAGCGGAAGTCAGGTATATCAGTGCTTCTGGATGTGGATGAGTCTGGTTCCATCGGGCATTCCAATCTGACCAAAAGTCAGGAGTCATTCCGGATGCAGCGATGAGCATACGGGAGGGCAATGCCAAGGCTTCAATGGCTGCATTGGCGATGTGTTCCGCTGCTTCATTCACCCAGATTTCGGTGAGTTCACCGTCTTGAAACGCAGCCAATTTTGTACGTGTGTTCCCGATGTCAAGAATCCAATGAAGTCCTCGTTTCATTTCCATTGTAGGGTTTCAATCATGTGAACAATGTCTTGCCGCACATAATCCAATGCGGGACCGATGCTGTCAGGATTTGGAACGTGTTGGAAATACAGGGACCCTCGTAAAAAATGGGTTGTACTGTCTGAAGCAAAAAATTGCAAGGGCGATGCCACCGGTCCTTCCAAATCAAAAACCAGTCCGCTCACCTTGTTCTCGGGAAGATCGAATGCATGGGTCTGAATGCCTGAAGTTTTAGATTCGTGGCTGAAGACCATCTGATGTGCTTCGTCCACCAAAGACATGAAGTCGGCGGGGTCACGCAGTCGAATTAAAGTGCAATGCAACTTTGCCGAAAAGGAGGGGAATACGAGGTTGTACCAACACGCTTGGTCAGGGGAGTCCAAAGCAATCAACTCGATTTTTGCGTGGGATGGAACTTCGAATTGTGGCCCGCAGGGAAGGATGTATGGCGTGTAAGTCGCTGGCGGTGTTTCGATTCTAAAATAACCCCTAGGCTTTGGGAGGGGGTCTTCACCGCAGCCAATGAACAAAGCTGCTAACAAACAAAAAGCAAGTTGATGAAGGCCTGCGATGCTATTCATCACGCTTGAAATCTTCAGGCAGAGAAATTTTAATCCGCATCAATTTGCGCGGTGTTGCCGCATCAACTTTTAATTCCACCTTTTCAAAAACAATGAATTCACCGGTCCTTAAAATCCGTCCTGCTTGCTCAGTAATGAATCCCCCCAACGTATCGCTTTCACCTTTAACCGCTTCCCAAGGTTGGTCTTCCATATCAAGAATTCGGTAGACATCGATCAGTGCTGTTTTCGCTTCAATGATGAAGGTCTGCTCGTCCAATCGAGAATACGCAATCTCTTCGGCATCGAACTCGTCCGAAATTTCACCCACAATTTCTTCGATGATATCCTCGAGGGTGATCACCCCGCTCGTGCCGCCATATTCGTCTACAACAATAGCGATGTGGGTCCGTCTCTCTTGAAACTCCCGCATCAAATCGTCAATCTTCTTGTTCTCAGGAACGAAGTAGGCCGGGCGTACATGCGTTTGCCAATCCAACTCCTGTTCATTCAAATGGGGGAGCAAGTCCTTGACATGCAAGATCCCTTGAATCTCGTCTTGCGATCCTTCGTGAACAGGTATTCGGGAATAGCCAGATTCAATGATTTGTGCGCGCAATTGATTCCAGGTGTCATCCGTTGAAATGGACTCCATGTCCGTTCGTGCGGTCATGACCTGTTTGGCGTCTTTGCTACCTAATGCGACAATCCCTTCGAGAATTCGCTGCTCTTCATCTGAGCGGTCGTCATCATCGGTGAGTTGAAGAGCTTGTTCGAGATCCTCCATGGAAAGGTCTTTGGAGGGAACTTCAACACGACGGCTGACCCAACCTCCAAGTCTCACGAGTGGCCTCCAAACAGGGGTGAGTATGTTCCTGGCGATGATCAGCGGCCCGGCCATGAATTGCGCAAATTGAACGCGATTGGTTGAGGAATAGACTTTAGGAATGACTTCTCCGAAGAGTAAAATCAAGAAAGTAACCGCGCCAATATGAAGTGTCCACTTCATCCATTCTTCCATTTCGGATGAAGGAAAAAAGCGTTCCATGACCAGTGTTGAGATCAAAATAATGACAATGTTGATCACGTTATTTAATACCAAAATGGTCGCCAATAAATGCCTCGGGGCCCGAACAGAATCAGGTTTTTCAAGCAGCTCGAGGACCCTTTGGGCTTTGACGGACTGCTCTTGGTCTCTTGCGCTTTCAAGATCCTGCAAGTCGGCGGGAGAGAGACTAAAAAAGGCCACCTCAGAGCCAGAGATCAAGGCACTTAAAAGAAGGAGGACGGCAATCGCTCCAATGGGTACAAAGTCCATAAGTGCCCACGAGTTAGCAGAAAAGAAAAGCGAGAGTAGGACGCTCACAGTTGGGTTTTCAAATCAATCAATTCCCTCAAAATGGCAGGTCTGATGCATCGCCTTCAGGAGCGCTCGCCACGTGAGCTGGTGTTGCAGAGGCCGTTACGGCACTTGCGTCATGATCGGGAGCCGGGTCTGAAGAATTGCTTTCTGCCGCTTGGACTTGAGCAGCGGGCTTCATGGATGCCTGGCTCTCTGAAGCGCCAGCGCCACCAGTTCCGGGACGATCGAGCAATTGCATGACGTCAGCGATGATCTCTGTCGTGTATCGTTTTTGCCCTGACTGGTCTTCCCATGAACGGGTTTTGATTTTACCCTCAATGAAGACTTGAGAACCTTTATGAAGATACTTTTCAGCTGTTTCGGCCATGCCTCTCCAAATCACAATGTTGTGCCATTCGGTTTGCGTAATACGCTCTCCAGAATTGCGGTCTTTGTATGATTCGGACGTTGCCATTGGGAATGAGCAAACGGGAACTCCGTTTGGGGTATAGCGCATCTCAGGGTCCTTGCCCAAGTTGCCTACCAAGATTACTTTGTTGACTCCAGCCATGAATCAAATTTACGTCAAGCAGTGGTTGTAGACGCGTTCTGCGAAGCTGATTTCTTCACATCTTCCCAAGAGCGCTCGAGGACCCTTGGAAGGGCAAGTGCCTCGGCGTCCTCCCATGTTTTCCAATCGCCCAGATTGGACGTGTTTTTGAGAGGGCTTTCCCAAAGCCAAAACTGTACATGCAGCCTCCGGTGGCTCAGAAGGTGCTTGACGGGTGATCCGCAGGGTCCCTTCGCTACCAGTTGGTTTCCCAATGCTTCAGGGACATCGAAGGGCTCCGCTTGATTCTGAAAGGGGTGCTCTGCTGACGGAAAGGCCCAGAGGCCTCCCCAAACACCGTTGTCAGGCCGTTTACACATCAGAACACGCTTGTCATGAACAATCACGTGGAAGTTCAACGCGACATCGAGCACCTTGGTTTTGCCTTGTTTGAACGGTGGTATATTTCCTTTTTCATGGGGCATCTGCTGGCTCGCACACGCATTTTGCAAAGGGCAATTTGCACAGTCCGGTGCATGAGGAGTGCAGGTCAGCGCGCCCAATTCCATAATCGCTTGATTGTGCCTTCCGGGATTTTCAGGGTCTACCCAAGCGTTCGCAAATTCTTCCAGCGGTTTTCTGCCCGATGGCCGATCGATTGGTTCGTGAATCCCCAAAAACCGACTCAGTACGCGCAACACATTTCCGTCGATTGCCGCCACAGGGGTGTCAAAACAGATTGAACAGATGGCTGCGGCAGTATATGGGCCTATGCCGGGCATGGATAACCAGTCGTTAAGCGCTGTTGGGTGGCTATTTGGGAAGTCTGTATGGATAATTTGAGCTGTTTTGTGCAAATTTCGAGCTCGACTGTAATAACCAAGTCCTTGCCATTCTTTTAAAACGTCGTCAACACTTGCGTTGGCCAATGAACGAAAGTCAGGCCATCGATTTACGAACTTCTGCCAGTAAGCAGTCCCTTGATCGATGCGGGTTTGCTGCATAATAACCTCGCAGAGCCAGGTTTCATATGGGCGGGGATTTTCCCTCCACGGGAGGGGGCGTTCATGCTTCAAATACCACTCGTGAAGTTCTCTTCGAGGCATCATTTGGACCGCGTCATCGGAAAAAGCTGTTTTGGGATGCATGAAGGTTTCGTATTCAGGTCATTCGACGTATTTTTGCACCCCTAAACGAGAATAGGGTTTCTTTTTTTGAGACAGACAAACGTAGTAAAGCAAGATGACGAAAGCAGATATTGTTGGCAAAATTGCCGAGCAAACAGGGATGGAAAAGCACGATGTTCAATCGACGGTTGAAGCATTTATGCGCTCTATACGCGACGGTTTAGAGTCGGGTGAGAATGTTTATCTACGTGGTTTTGGCAGTTTTGTAGTCAAAACGCGGGCGGCCAAAACAGGACGTAATATTTTAGCGAAGCAATCGATTCAGATTCCCGCTCACAATATTCCATCGTTTAAGCCAGCGAAAGAGTTTGTGGAAAACGTTAAGACACAAGTCAAAGTCAAATAATTGATGCGCAATAAGACAGGGCAAATAGCTACCGTTATTATTGGTGCAGCGCTGATTGCGTTTGTGCTCTGGATGCCAAGGCAGCCTGAATCTGCTGCGCCTGCAATGACAGAGATGGCTTCAGCGGATGCTGCTTTGTCGGATGACCCTGTTGCGATTGCAGTGGAAAAAGTTTCTGGAGCCAACCCGATGGAGGGTATTTTGGAGTTGCGTGCTCTAGCCGAGCAAGAGGAACCCGAAGTCGATGCTGTGGTTTGGTTAGGGGTTTTTGGTATTCAGTCAGGTCAGCTGGATAAAGCGCGTGAGCGTTTTAGCGAAGCGTTGATGATTGAGCCAGGTCACGTTGAAGCTACATGGCAATTGGCCATGTTGGATATGGAGGAGGGAGCATATGACCGAGCTGTTGTTGGTTTTGAAGCGTGCATGGATGCGGATGACACCTATACCAATGGTCTTTTCTTTACAGCACGTTGCTATGAAGCAATGGGCAAAACGGAAGCGGCTGTGATTCGTTACCAGCAATACTTACCTTATGCCCCGGATACGATTATCTCTGCCCGAGTTTTGGACTTTATCACACGATTAGAATCCGGAGAGTCCTCTGGATCAAACGAATAAATTTAACGATCATGCCAAGCGGTAAAAAACGGAAGCGTCATAAGATGTCGACGCACAAGCGGAAGAAAAGATTGCGCAAAAATCGGCACAAGAAGAAGTGATTCATTCGGGTGAGTGCATAGTGCTCACCCGAATGGGGCGCTTCCTTGCGTTTCATCCAGTTCCTGCGTGAGCAAAGAATTGGTAATCAATTCCATCTCGGGTGAGGTGGAGATTGCCTTGATGGAAGATGGACAACTCGTTGAGTTACATCGGGATCAAGGCAGCAATGGGTTTGCGGTTGGAGATATTTTTCTCGGCCGTGTAAGGAAAGTATTGCCTAGTTTGAACGCGGCTTTTGTAGACGTGGGTCATGAGCGGGATGCTTTTTTACATTACTTGGATTTGGGGCCATACTATCGGACCCAGCAGCAGTATGTAAAGCGCGTAATGCAAGGGAAACAGCCCGTTGCAGATTTGGGAAACTTTAAGCGAGAAGCGGAGATTGACAAACGCGGGAAGATCAAAGACGAAGTGTCTTCTTCCCAATTGGTGTTGGTACAAGTTTCGAAAGAACCGATAAGCTCCAAAGGGCCCCGATTAACGGCGGAGGTGACTTTGCCCGGGCGTTATTTGGTTTTGGTTCCGTTTAGTGAAAAGGTTTCTCTATCAGGAAGAATTAAGGGCGAGAAGGAGCGTACCCGTTTGAAGCGACTGATGCAGAGTATTCGGCCTCCGGGCTTCGGAATCATTGTGCGTACGGTCGCTGAAGAAAAAGGAGCTGCTGACTTGCATACAGATTTGGAGGATTTGGTAAATCGTTGGGCTGAATTGCACAAGCGATTGAAGAATGCCAAGCCTGGAAAGCGTGTTTTGGGCGAATTGAACAAAACGAGTGCTGTTTTGCGGGATGTATTGACAGCGGATTGTACCAACATCCGTGTCAACGATGCAATCCTTGCGGATGAAGTGAAGACCTATTTGCATGCGATTGCTCCTGATAAAGAAGGAATCGTGAGTGTGAGTAAGGACAAGGATTTGTTCAATACGCTTTCCATTCATCGTCAGATTAAGGCGGCGTTTAGTACTCAGGTGAACCTCAAGAGTGGAGCCTATTTGATCGTTGAGCAAACAGAAGCCATGCACGTTATTGACGTGAACAGTGGTGGACGGAAAGCGGGAGCGAAGGATCAAGAAGAGAATGCACTTCAGACCAATCTTGAGTGTGTGAGTGAAATTGCGCGCATTTTGAGGTTGCGTGACATGGGAGGCATCATCTGTATCGATTTCATCGATATGGCGAAGCGAGAGCACAACAAGCAACTGACAGATGCGCTCAAGGAGGCGATGCAAGCTGACAAGGCCAAGCATAACATCTTAGCTCCTAGCCGATTTGGTGTGGTTGAGATGACACGACAAAGGGTTCGGCCAGTGGCGACGATTAAGACTTCTGAAAAGTGTCCAACGTGCTCAGGTACGGGAGCTGTTCAGTCTTCAATTCTCGTGACCGACACCATCGAAAACAGCATTAGCTACCTCGTTGAGGGTGAAGGGCATCGTCGTCTGACGATTATGCTTCATCCGATGGTAGAATCGTACATCAAACAAGGATGGATCAAGTCGATTCTACGGGCTTGGCAGAGAAAGTATGATGTAAAAATTCACGTGGAATCAAATTCTTCACTTGAATTGCTCGAATACCACCTCTACAATAAGCTCGGAGAAGAGTTGGCCGTTTGATAGCGTGTGCTATTGATTGCTTAGGCCTTTAAATTTTTTGGATAACAGAGGAAAGACTTGACCACTAACGTGGTCAAGTTTTCTCTGTTCCAGTGATCTGAGGCATCTCCAAAATCTTGGATGCTTCCGTCCTTAAACCGGATATTGATGCCGCCAGACTCATAGATGCGATTGTCGATACGCTCGCTGATTACAAAGTAACTGGCATCCTCCATGGAGAGGCTGAGTGCTTTAGCCACGCGTTCAAGTTGAGTGTCCAACTCGTCCTTTGAGAACGCTTGGGAACGCAGTTCGATTTGAAACAAGTCCCTGTTGATGATGCGACGACTCAAGTCACTCAAGATGGGGTCGGAATGATGCTGCCATGCTTTCAAGGCGCAAAGGATGTCGCTATCATCCAATTGACAAAAGCGGTCTAGAATACTCGGGTCTGCCATGAACCGCGCTTTATCGAGTGACTCGTGCAAGAAAATATGCAAGGCCGGGGTAGAGAACAATGTGGCGTCCGTTTGTGCGACATGCTTGGCTCTTTTGAGTGCGGACATCAGCATGAATTCTGCACAAAGAACCGTTCGATGCAGGTAAACCTGCCAGTACATCAGCCGCCGTGCCATGACGAATTTCTCTATCGAATAAATGCCCTTTTCTTCAACGACCAATTGTCCATTCTCGACCGCCAGCATTTTGATGATGCGCTCACTTCCCACACGGCCCTCGGCAACGCCCGAATAAAAACTATCACGGGACAAGTAGTCCAACCGGTCCATGTCCAATTGGGACGAAATCAGTTGGTGTAGAAACCGCTTGGGGTGATGGTCATTGAAAATAGCGATGGCTGTATCTAACGCTCCATGCATTTCTTCGTTGAGGCGGTTCATGATCAGAACAGAAATGTCCTCGTGGTTGACTCCTGTGACAATGCTGTGCTCCAAAGCATGACTAAAGGGTCCATGACCGATGTCATGCAACAAGATGGCTGCGCAGGCACCTTCTGATTCGACTTCGTTAATTTCTACACCTTTCGATCGCAACACAGAAATCGCCTCTTGCATCAAGTGCATGGCACCGATGGCATGATGAAACCTGTTGTGCACGGCCCCTGGATAAACAAGGTGTGAAAGCCCGAGTTGTGAGATGCGACGGAGTCGTTGCATGTGCGGATGATCCAATAGATCAAACGTGAGTGCGTGCTGGATTGTAATGAATCCGTAAACCGGATCGTTGAGAATTTTGTGTTTGTTGTGATTCAGCATCTTCGGGCCAGATAAGAAATGGGGAGCAACTGCGTTGAGAATTGCCGCAAGATAACTTGTTGCGACCACCTCGGACTTACCTTTGAACAGACACTTTGAAACGATGCAGCGAACTCCACGAATTTTATGGGCGGATGATGAAATTGAACTCTTACGTCCACACGTACTCTTTTTAGAAGGTAAGGGGTTTCATGTGACTGCCGTTAACAGTGGGGTCGAGGCCCTTGAGTTGCTTGCAGAACAGGTTTTTGACCTGGTTTTCCTAGATGAACAGATGCCTGGCTTGAACGGATTGGAAACGTTGCAGCGTATCAAAGAAAAACGGCCTCACCTGCCGGTGATTATGATTACAAAAAGTGAGGAAGAACACATCATGGAAGAGGCCATTGGTTCCAAAATCAGTGATTACTTGATCAAGCCGGTGAATCCCAATCAGATTTTACTTGCCGTAAAGAAGAACTTGGATGAAAAGCGATTGGTCAGTGAAAAGGCGATGACCGACTACCAGCGCGAATTTCGTGAGTTGTCCATGCAGATGATGGGGCGATTGGATGCGGCTGATTGGACCGCAATTTACGAGCGGTTGGTGCATTGGAAATTGGAACTTGAACGGTCCGATGATGCAGGAATGCGGGATGTATTGGAGATGCAATTCAAAGATGCCGATCGGCAGTTTTCGAAGTTTTATCAAACCTCGTATGAGGAGTGGATGGCGGCACCGGGTGATGACCATCCGACCTTGTCTCATCAATTGTTGACCGAGAGGTTGCCACAAGTACTGGCTGATGCGGGTTCTGATCGACCGGTTTATCTCGTCGTCATTGACAACCTTCGGATGGATCAGTGGCGGATGATCGAACCCATGTTGCTCGATCGTTTCCGGGTTGTTCGCACAGAACCCTATTTCTCGATGTTACCGACGGCAACCCAATACGCCCGAAATGCCTTGTTTGCGGGATTAACTCCTGCAGAGATCGCACGGGTTTATCCTGAATATTGGGTAGATGAAGACCAGGAGGGAAGCAAAAACAAATATGAGGCAGAGCTATTTGATCAGCTGCTCAAGCGACTTGATTTTAAGGGGAAGTCAGGCTATCACAAAGTGACCAACCTTGCCGCTGGGAGAAAATTGGTGGACCAGTTTCATCGAACAAAGGAGAACGATATCACCGCCGTCGTTTACAATTTCGTCGATATGTTGTCTCATGCGCGTACAGAAATGGACGTCCTCAAAGAGTTGGCAGAAGACGACGCGGCGTACCGTTCGCTCACGCTTTCATGGTTTGAGCATAGCGCCCTTCGAGAGCTGTTTGATCAAATGGCGGAATTCAATGCGCGTGTAGTCATCACCACCGATCACGGTACCGTAAGGGTGTCCAATCCCATCCAAGTGAAGGGTGACCGGAAAACCAATTCCAACTTGCGGTATAAAGTCGGTAGGAATTTAGGCTACAAAGCTTCGGATGTGTTTGAAGTTCGCGATCCGCAAGCCTTTGGATTGCCCCGGCCACAGGTGAGCTCATCGTATATTTTTGCGCGAGAAGATGACTTTTTGGTATATCCCAACAACTACCATCACTTCGCCCAGAATTTCAAAGACTCGTTTCAACACGGGGGCATTTCGTTGGAGGAAGTGATCATCCCATGGGTTGAGTTGGATCCCATTGAATCCGTATGACCACACCCACAAAACAACAAAGAGTTTTTGACTCAGACTGGTATTCACTTGAGGGATTGGATGCCGTAGCGGTGCGTTTACATGAGGCGTTCAAGCAGGTGCTAACACCGCTTGGTCATGGAGGCTATTCCGGTGTGGTGGCGTTGCATGGACCGATGGGGGCAGGCAAGACCACGTTGGTCAACGCGTTGTGCCAAATCTGGGGGGTGAATGGAGAAACGGCTAGCGCGACATTTGGATTGGTCAATGCGTACAAAGCAGGAGAATGGCCCATCTTTCATCATGACTTGTACCGCTTAAGCGGTGAAGAAGAAGCGTGGGATTTGGGGCTGTCCGAGTATTTTGAAGCGGATGGTTTGAATTTAGTGGAATGGCCTGAACGGGCTCCCGGACTGATGCCTCCTGATGCCTTGCTCCTTGAATTATTGGTGGAAGACACGTTGGATTCTCCTGGTCGTCGAGCGATTCTTTGGCAAGTGCAAGCATCCTAGCGTTGGATTTAGTACTTTGACATCCGGACATGAACGAAAAAAGTAAAGGCATCCAATCTCTAGCGCGTGAGGCAGCTCTCCTTCCTCAGGAAGAAGTGTTGCAAATCACGTCGAAATCAAGCGAGCTGGTCATTGGGATTCCCAAGGAAGAGAGTTTGCAGGAAAAACGTGTGGCATTGGTGCCTGAGGCGGTTGCGCTGTTGGTAGCGAGAGGCCATCAGGTCTTGATTGAAGCGGGCGCGGGAGAGCAAGCGCATTACTCTGATTCGGATTACAGTGAGTCAGGAGCACGCATTGTTTACGATCGGCGTCAGGCTTTTCAGACAGCGATGGTCATCAAAGTTGAGCCCCCTACAATGGAGGAGGTTGAATTGATGGGGATGCGTCAGACATTGATCAGTGCATTGCAGTGGACTGTTCAGCCAACAGGCTTGTTGGCGGCATTGGCTGCAAAGAAGATTACGGCCATTGCATGGGACTTCATCCAAAATGAAAATGGCATCTTTCCCTTGGTTCGCGCGATGGGCGAAATCGCAGGGAATTCGGCGGTATTAATGGCTGGCGAGTTGCTCGCAGGACCGGATGGAAGAGGTGCTTTGTTTGGCGGGGTTTCCGGAGTTCCTCCGACCGAGGTGGTGATTATCGGGGCTGGAACCGTTGGTGAATTTGCGGCACGATCTGCGTTGGGTTTGGGCGCGACTGTTAAACTATTTGACGACAGCCCCAACCGATTAATTCGGCTGCAAAATGCGCTCGGACAACGGTTGTGGACGTCAACACTTCAGCCTTCAGTTCTGAGTGAAGCACTGCGCACAGCAGATGTTGCGATCGGGGCGATTCGAGGAACAGGCCAGCGCAGTCCGATGGTCGTTTCTGAGCCCATGGTGGCTGGAATGCAAAAAGGATCAGTCGTGGTCGATGTGACCATTGACCGGGGAGGTTGTTTTGAGTCAAGCCGTATTACGTCACATGAACGTCCGACCTACATTGAAATGGACGTGATTCATTACTGTGTTCCCAATATCCCTTCTCGGGTGAGTAGAACCGCTTCGAAGGCGTTGAGTAACATCATGGCTCCTTTGTTGCTTGAGTTTGCCGCAGATGGCGGTGTTGAGGCTTCAGTCAAGCAAAATCGCCTCGCGCGATCAGGGGTGTACATGTTCAATGGCAATTTGACCCACCCTGGATTGGCCTTAGAATCGAAGCTGCCTTACAAAGACTTGGACTTGTTGCTGGCGACACTTTAACGGATTGTCCGCCTGCGGTCACGTTGTCACGTGATGTTTCCTAGGGCCTTTAGCAAGCGAGGAACGATTTCACTTTCGTCAGTTGTTTCGACAATTTGAATCTAGTTTCCCTGGTGTTTCCTGACCAATTTTCGATAGTCTTCGAGTCCCCAACCGTGTGTTTGCGGGCGGCTGCCTTGAATGGGGGCGATGATCTCACGCGATAGTTGATCTCTTGAATTCATGGCTGTGAGTCAAATAACCCTTCGTTGGACGGGCTTGCTCCACTGACTGCTTTCTTGATCTCATGTAGCTTGAGCAAAGCATCCAATGGAGTCAGCGTGTCAATATTTAAATCCAAAATCTGCTCCCTGACTTGTTCTAAAACGGGGTCGTCAAGTTGAAAAAAGCTCAATTGCACATCGGAAGCCGTTGGCAATGAGACGCGCTGAACCTGTGGTCCTGTCCCATTCTGTGTCGATTGATCCCAGTCGGTTCGGCGGGTTTCGAGTTCTCGAAGGACTTCTTCAGACCTGCGCACTATGGACTTGGGCATACCGGCCAATTTGGCGACATGAATTCCAAATGAATGGTTGCTCCCGCCAGCGACCAATTTTCGTAAGAAAACGATTTGTTGATTGACCTCTCGCACGCTCACATTGAAATTTCGAATGCGAGGAAATCGATCCTGCATGGCATTCAATTCATGGTAGTGGGTTGCAAACAAGGTGAGAGGGCGCGTATTGGGGTTTTGATGAAGAAATTCTGCGATGGCCCAAGCGATACTCACTCCATCATAGGTGCTTGTGCCTCTCCCAATTTCATCAAGAAGAATCAAACTTCGAGAAGTCAGATTGTTGAGGATGGAGGCCGTTTCATTCATCTCCACCATGAAGGTGGATTCGCCTGAAGAAATGTTGTCTGAGGCTCCCACGCGGGTGAAAATTCGGTCCAATACGCCCAAATCGGCAGAAGCAGCTGGCACGAATGACCCCATCTGTGCCATCAAACTAATGATGGCCGTTTGG